>Ga0257125_1000577_pt1 | contig 46337 bp, 56 predicted proteins | sample SI106_200metaG_FD_190183 | JGI IMG/M metagenome (GOLD analysis project Ga0257125, IMG submission 190183) | Marine microbial communities from Saanich Inlet, British Columbia, Canada - SI106_200 | ecosystem: Environmental > Aquatic > Marine > Inlet | place: Canada: British Columbia | collected... | reverse complement strand
CAGGAGAAAAAACTCCAGGAACAGAGCAGCACCATCATGGAGATATCGACCCCGGTCATCAAGTTGTGGGACCGGGTCATCATCCTTCCCGTGGTGGGGGTGATCGATTCTTTGCGCGCCCAGCAGATGATGAAGACCATGTTGAAGAAGATAACGGAAACCCTGGCCAAGGTCATCATTCTGGATATCGCGGGGGTTGCCACGGTGGATACGGCGGTGGCCAACCATCTCATTAAAATCGCCAAAGCCACAAAACTCATGGGGTGCCGGTGCATTGTTTCCGGCATATCCCCCGCCGTGGCCGAAACCCTGGTTCAACTGGGCATAGAACTGGGAGACGTGACCACCAATTCAAACCTTCAGGATTCCCTGGCCGATGCATTTGCCATATTGAAACTGGAAGTGGTCCAGACGAAATAAACGGCGTTATTTTTAGATTAAACCGGGCTGGAGAAGATAAATATGGAAGATGTTGAGAGTTTTTCCGCACTGGGCATGCACACGGTCGGCGGCTTTCTGGTGGTACCCGTCAACGCGGAGCTGGATGATAATTACGCCTTGGGGCTTCAAAAAGCCGTCCTTCGAAAAGTAAACGAAACCGCTGCCAAGGGCGTGCTGTTTGATGTTTCCGTCCTTCGGATCGTTGATGCTTACAGCTTTTCCGTTCTGACGAATACTGCAAAAATGGTATCCATGCTGGGCGCCGATATGGTGTTTGTGGGCTTTCAGCCGGGTGTTGTGTCCGCCGCGGTGGATCTGGGGCTCGATCTCGGGAATATTCCAACGGCCATTACCATGGACGACGGGTTCGCGTTTTTGAGGAATCGTGCTGTGAAACGGTTCGGGTCCAGGAAACCGGAATCAGGGCCCTGAAATTGGTGACCCGGGAGATATTTTTAATTGGAGAATATCGGCATTATTGAAGAAACGATCATCGATCTAGCCCAGTTGTCGGACCATGCCCAGGTGGTCTACGCCGTCCGGCACCTCACCGCCCAAATGGGATTTGACGAGAACCAGCAATACCTGATCGCCACAGCCGCATCCGAAGCCTCCACGAACGTGATTCGGTATGCCGAAAAAGGAAGGGTCAGGCTCAGGGCTGTTGAAGATGGGGAGCGTGTTGGGTTTGAATTTGCCGTGGAGGACCATGGCCCCGGCATCGAGAATATCGATGCGGCCATGGAAGAAGGGGTCAGCAACGGCCACGGTCTGGGGCTGGGGCTCTCCAGCATCAAAAGAATTATGGACGAATTTGACATTCAATCGAAACCCGGGAGCGGCACGCGGATTGTTGCCCGGAAATGGAGAAAAAATGCTGAAGATTGACACCTGTCTGTTAAAGCGCTCCCTCACCGGTCCGGAGGACGAATGCGGCGATGCGGGGGTCATCCGGGTGACCGATGACCAATGCTTCTTAGCCCTCATGGATGTGCTGGGCCATGGAAAAAAGGCCCACGAAGTGGCGGAAATTGGTGAGCGCTATCTTGAGCAAAATCATGGTTCCGATCTGTTGGACATGATGAACGGATTGCATGCCTGTTTGAAGGGCACCCGGGGGGCCGTTGCCAGCCTCTGCCGGCTGAATCTGTTGAACCGCGAAATGGAATTTGTGGGCGTGGGAAATATAACGGCGCGGTTGTACGGATCCTCTCCTGTCACCTTTGTTTCCCGGGACGGTGTTCTCGGGTACAGAATCCCCTCGCCCAAAATGCAACGGGCAAAAGTGTCTCCCGGGGATATTCTGATTTTGAACTCCGACGGGATAAAGGAACGCTTTGATCCGATTTTCTACCCGGATCTTCTGAAGGGTCCAGCGCGGAAAATAGCGGCGGATCTGATGGACCGGTTGGGTAAGGACAGCGATGATGCGTCGTGTATTGTATTGAGGTGTGAGCGATGATTGAATTAGGGACTATTTCCGTAAAAAATGCCGAAACGTTTTCTGATGCCAGGCGCAAGATCTTCAGACTGGCTGAAGCACTGGCATATGATGCCATGGATGCCACAAGGCTGGTGGCGGCTTTTTCCGAGCTTCTGAGAACCGACGTTCGTGATACCTTTGATGTGGATGTTGCCATCGGTCTTGAAGACCGTAATGGGCGAAGCGGTTTGACGTTAAGATTCTCATACGGTGAAAACGCGTCGATTTCATCCCATGGTGCGCCCATTTTCGATGTTTTTGATGTGGGTAACGGGGAAGGTTCTGCATCAAAGGTTCTGGCTTTCAAATATTTGTCGAATCCCGGCTTCAGCCCTTCGGAGCATTTCCTCGAAACCGTGCGGCAACATCTGTCCAAAGCGTCCAGGGGGGAATTGCTGCGTGAGATGCAGGAAAAGAATGAAGCGTTGAAAAATTCCACCGAGGAGATCGAGGCCGCCAGGGATTCCGCCGAAGAGGCTTCCGAGGCGCTTCAGGAGCAGCTTGGGGAGTTGGCCGAAGCCAGGCGCGCCATGCTCAACATGATGCAGGACCTGGATGAGGAAAAGCAGAAAGCCGAGTCTGCCACCAGGGCCAAGAGTGATTTCCTGGCCAACATGAGCCACGAGATCCGTACCCCCATGAACGCCATTATGGGCATGAGTCACTTGGCGCTAAAGACCGATCTGGATCCCAAGCAGGTGGATTACCTGGTTAAAATCCACTCCAGTGCTCAGGCGCTTCTCGGCATCATCAACGACATCCTTGATTTCAGCAAAATTGAAGCCGGTAAAATGGACATGGAAACCATCGATTTCAGCCTGGACAAGACCCTGGACAGTGTGTCCACTCTGGTGAGTGTCAAGTCCCAGGAAAAGGGGTTGGAGCTGCTGATGAAAGTGGATCCGGAACTGCCCAACGACCTCCAAGGAGACCCCCTGCGCCTGAGCCAGGTCCTGGTGAATCTATCCAATAACGCGGTGAAGTTTACTGAAACCGGTGAGATTGTCATTTCAGCCGCTTTGATGGAGCCAATGGATGATCAGGTGCCCTCAGATCATGTAAAGGTGCGATTCGGTGTTCGGGATACGGGCATCGGGCTCACCGAAGAACAGCGGGGAAAACTCTTTAAAGCCTTCAGCCAGGCGGATGCCTCCACCACCCGGAAATACGGTGGTACGGGCCTCGGGCTTACCATCAGCAAGAAACTGGTGGAGATGATGGGCGGCGAGATCTGGGTGGAGAGCGAGCCGGGGGTGGGCAGTGAATTTATCTTTACGGCGGTTCTAGGTGTGGGTGAGGCTCAAGAACAGAGAATCCTGCAGCCTGACCCCGATCTCAAAGGGATCAAGGTGCTGGTGGTGGACGATAACGATACCAGTCGTGAAATCCTGGAGGATATGCTCACTTCCATGTCCTTTGATGTGACCCTTGCCGCCAGCGGGCAGGAAGGGCTGGCGGAACTTGAAAAGGCGGACTTGGAAGGTCCCTTTGACCTGGTGTTCATGGATTGGAAGATGCCGGGCATGGATGGGCTTACGGCTTCTGAGAAAATCAAGAATCATCCTGAGCTCACACAAAAGCCTAAAGTTATTATGGTAACCGCCTACGGCCGTGAAGAAATCATGAACCAGGCGGATCAGATTGGCCTGGACGGATTCCTGATCAAGCCGGTGACCCCTTCCATTCTGTTGGACGCTGCCATGGCCGCCTTTGGAAAAGAGGCGTCCGGCAGCCGCCACAGGCTGGGACCAGGCGGTGAACCGGAAGAAACGGCGGCCATCAGGGGCGCTCAAGTGCTGCTGGTGGAGGACAACGAGATCAACCAGGAGGTGGCCCAGGAGATCCTGGGAGGCTCGGGTCTTACGGTTACCACTGTCGGAGACGGAAAGGAGGCGGTGGAGGCGGTGCAGGCGGCCAATTTCCACGCAGTCCTCATGGATATCCAGATGCCGGTCATGGACGGGTACGCCGCCTCCATTGAAATACGCAAGGATAAGCGCTTTGACGACATGCCCATCATCGCTATGACAGCCAATGCCATGGCCGGCGACAAAGAAAAGGCCCTGGAAGCTGGCATGAACGACCATGTGCCCAAGCCCATTGATGTGGCGCAACTTTTCTCGTGCCTGGCCACGTGGATCAAACCGGGAGTGCGGGGATTTGAGCCCAAGGTGGGCGACACCTCAAAACCCCTCGAAGCAGCACCCGCCCCACCAAAGGATCAGCTTCCCGAAACCATTGAGGGCATCAACCTGAAAGAGGGGCTCATGCGGGTGGGGGGGAACGCCAAGCTGTATCGCAGCCTCCTCATGAAGCTTAGGGACGACTACGCAAAAACGGATCAAGAGATCGCCGGTCAGTTGAAATCAGGAGAGGCCGGGGAAGCAGAGCGTCTGGCCCACAGCATCAAGGGCGTGGCCGGGAATGTGGGCGCAACAGCCCTCCATGAAGCCGGGGCAGTGCTGGAACACGCCATCAATCAAGGCGAGGCGGATACCTATGAAGAGAATATTTCTGATTTCGGCAAAGTGCTGAAGGATGTTATAATGGCTCTGGGGGTGCTGGGTGGAGAAGAAAAGGAAACCCCTGGTTCAGATAAAGCGGGTCCAGAAGCCAGCTCCGATGAATTGGCTGCTGCGTTGGAAGAACTGGTCCCCCATCTCAAGACCCGGAAACCAAAACCGTCCAAGGCAGCCATGGTAAGAATCAAGGAACTCAAGTGGCCGTCTCAATTCAGTATCGAAATGGCCGACCTGGACCGGTTCATAAAAAAATACAAGTTCAAGGAGGCCCTGCCCGTGGTGGAGGCGCTTCAAGCCAGATTGAAAGGTTAGTGTGGATGATCCCTTTCCCGCTGGTCATCCGATGAACGGAAAGGGTGAAAAATAAATCTCCCGTTATGTTGAGATATTTAAGTTGAAATCTCCCGGTTATTCGTGATATTATTGCCTGTAATGACTTATTTGTAGGGGGAGGTGAAAGATGCTCAGCAAAGAGGAAATTTTTGAAGTTCTGTTGGACTGGAATTATTGGGACAAGCCTTTACCTGCGACGGTAAGTCGTCCTCTTTATGAAAATGAAATGGCGAAAAAGGCGACCTCAGGTGAAATTCTCATCCTTAAGGGCGTCAGGCGATCCGGAAAATCAACGCTCCTTATCAACGAGATAAAGAGGCTCACCGAATCAGCCCTTGATCTTCGAGACATCCTGTACGTCAATTTTGAAGATCCTCGCTTTAACAACCATCTCACACTGGAACTCATGGAGAGGATCAAAGATGTCTTTCTGGAATTTGTTGGCCCTGGCAGAAAACCGGTGCTTATGCTGGACGAGGTGCAGAACATTCCAGTATGGGAAAAATGGGTACTCAAAGAATACGGACTGAATCAGTCCCGAATCTATGTCACAGGGTCAAGCTCGGCGCTGCTCAGCAAGGAGATCGGCACAGCCCTCACTGGACGTTATCTGGACATCGAGGTTTTTCCATTAAGTTTCAGTGAATTTTTGCATTTCAACAACCTCACAACCAAAACAACCGCGGACCGGATTCGAAAGCGCACCCGCATCAATAAGCTATTCAGCCGGTTCATGGAACAAGGTGGGTTTCCAAAATTATTTGAAATTGAAGACGCTGATGTGAAACGCGATCTTCTTAAGAGCTATTTTGATTCCATTTTGCTTCGGGATATTGTCGCCAGGCATCAACTGTCAAATTACCGAACGCTTGAGGATATGGCGACATTTTTGCTGGCCAATATAGCCTGTATCAGCTCCACTAACAAACTCAAGAACCATTTTTCCATTTCCTTTGACACTGCAAAAGACTATACCGGCTATCTTGAGGATGCCTTCCTGATCTTTCAGCTTCGTCGTTTTGCCTGGTCCGTCAAAAAGCAGATTGCCAATCCCAGAAAATTTTATTCCATTGACACCGGTTTATCCAACCGGGTTTCTTTTCAGGTCGGGGCCCGAAAAGCACAAAACATCGAAAACATCGTTTTTCTTGAACTGCTTCGCCGAAAACAGGATGTCTTTTATTTTAAAACAAAAACTGATCGTGAAGTGGATTTCGTGATAAAGCGAGGGGCGCAGGTGGTCGAACTGATTCAGGTTTGCTATTCCATTGAGGATGAACAGACCCGAAAGCGCGAAATAGCCGCCCTGAAGGCGGCAAGCCGTGAACTGGAGAGTGATATTGCCATCCCGTGTACCCTTCTGACCATGGATAAAGAAGAAGAAATGGATATACCTGGCTTCAAGATTAATGTTCGAAACCTCATTGACTGGCTTCTTTTCCCCTGAGCTGTTTGTAAACCGGAATATGAAGACAGGAGAAGCCATTTTCTGCCGGGTGGTGTTTCCCCATCTTGAAAACTCTTCGGTTGGCGGAGCGCTTTGATTGAAAATTATCTGGTTATACCGATAAAGTGGTTGCAGAAAATCTAAATATACCGAAAAATTGGGGTGATATAATTCTGAAGACATTATAACAGCATTGCATGAAACAAAAACAGCCTCAGAGGAACGTGCAATGAAAATAAGGTTGCATTACGATGGCAGTATGATTATAATGATCAGCATGATCAATATGATTCAGGAGGTTCATTTATGAGGCAATCGATTTCAGCCGTTGAAGCGCGGCAAAAGTTAGGCGAGCTCTTGAACAGGGTGGCCTTACGAAGGGAAGAAATCATCATTGAACGGGCTGGTAAAAAAATTGCCCGATTGTTACCCATAGAAAGTAAAGCATCACGCCCAAGGGGCAAACTTGATTTTCGTAAGGCTGCAGGGCTCGGAAAAGGAATCTGGAAAGATATGGACGTTGATGAATACCTGCGACGGGAACGTGACCAATGGGTTTAAACCTTGAATCCGGGGATATCATTTTCCTTGATACTGCGCCGTTTATATATTTTTTCGAACAGCATCCTGACTATTTTCCTGCTTTGGAAATCTTTTTCGACCAGTTATATAGAACCAATGCCCAGGCCATTACATCAATCATCACGTATATCGAGTTAACCACTCATCCCGCTCGCCAGGGGAAGAAGCAATTGGTCCGCAAGTACCGTGACTACCTGTCAAATTCTGAGAACATAAGCCTTTTTTCCCTTGATATGGACATTGCAGACCATGTTGTTGAATTGCGGTCGAAGTACCATTTCAAGACTCCGGACGCTATCCAACTTGGTACAGCCGTTGCCTGTGGTGCCGATTATATCGTGACAAATGACAAGGCATGGCAAAGCTTTGAAGGGATAGAAGTTGTCCTTGTTGGGGATTTATAGATCAATGAATCCGTAATCTGAAAACCCGTAAACCGAAACCCTGCAAGGAGGTTATGGTCAAAATTAAATTATGCCAAAGTCCGTCGGTATGTACCATCGAAATGGCTGATTTGGAACGGCTTGTCAAGAAATACAAATTCAAGGAGGCCATCCCCCTGGTGGAGGCCCTCCAAAGTAAACTGAAAGGATAGGTGCATTTAAATGAAAGCCTTATCGGATTGTACCGTGCTGGTGGTGGATGATACGGAAGCCAATGTGGACATTTTGGTGGATGCGCTGGGAGAACTCTATGATGTCTCGGTGGCCATGGATGGCCGAGAGGCCATGGAAACCGTGGCCGATGAACCGCCGGACCTGATTTTATTGGACATCATGATGCCGGAGATGGACGGGTATGAAGTGTGCCAAAGATTGAAAGGTCATGAGCGCTACGCCAAAATTCCCATTATTTTCCTGACGGCGCTTACTGAAATTGAAAACAAGACCAAAGGGTTTCAGCTGGGGGCTGTGGATTACATCACCAAGCCCTTTGAAATTGCAGAGGTCAAAGCCCGCGTACAGACCCACCTGAAACTGGCTCTGGCGGAGTGGGAACTTCAGGATTTGGTGGTGAAAACCCTGGGAGGCGCCATCGAGGTCCTCACTGAAATTCTGTCCGTCGCCAATCCCACAGCCTTCAGCCGCACATCTCGATTGAAACGCCATGCAAATGCCTTGATGGCAGCCTTTAACCTGAAGGACTTCTGGCAGATTCGGATGGCCGCCATGCTGAGCCAAATCGGTTGTATCGCCGTGTCGCCGGACACCATTGAGAAGATTTTCCGGGGACAGAACGTGTTGGTTAAGGAGAGGGAACGCTACGACCGGCACCCCCAGATCGGGTATGAACTGATCCGCAAAATTCCAAGGTTAACGGAGGTGGCTGAAATCATAGCACGCCAGCAGGACCTCCAAAAGAAAACCGGATTTAAGGGAGATGAGCAGGTACCGCGCCTGATTCAAATCGGGAGTCAGATTCTGAAGCTGGTACTGGCGTATGAGAAGCTGACTTACAGCGGAAAGAGTTCGGTTGACGCCATGACCGAGCTGAAACAAAGTGAAGGGGAATACAGCCCCAAACTCCTGGAAAAATTTTCCCAGATTGTGGAGCGTGAACCGCAACCGGCTAAAATGGATGTCCGAAAAATTTCTCCCCGGGATGTGACGGTGGGTATGGTCCTTGCCAAAGATATCATCACGAGCAGTGGATCGGTGCTCGTGAAGGCGGGTACCCAAATTAACCCGTTTCTGTTTGAAATCCTGCATAATTCCTCCAAATCGGAATACAGCGAGGACACCTTTGAGGTGTTTGTCCCCGCCTGATGGAGATTCTTTAAAGAAAACTGAAAGGTAGGTAACATTTTATGAAAGAACTTTCGGATTGCACTGTGCTGGTGGTGGACGATACGGAAGCCAATGTGGATATCCTGGTGGATGCGCTGGGAGAACTCTATGATGTTTCGGTGGCCATGGACGGCCGGGAAGCCGTTGAAACGGTAGAGGCAGAAGCACCCGACCTGATCCTTCTGGACATCATGATGCCGGAGATGGACGGCTATGAGGTCTGCGAGACATTGAAGGCCGATCATCGCTACACCAAAATCCCTATTATTTTTCTCACGGCGCTCACGGAAATCGAGAACAAGACCAGAGGGTTTCAGATGGGGGCCGTGGATTATATCACCAAGCCCTTTGAAATTACCGAGGTTCAGGCCCGCGTGAAGACGCATCTTTCCCTGGTGCTTGCCGGCCGGGAATTGGAGATGCAAAACGAGATCCTGGAGATCAAAGTGGCGGAGCGCACCAAAGAGCTGGCGGTCACCCAGGATGTTACCATCCACAGCCTAGCGGTCTTGGCGGAGACCCGCGACAACGAGACCGGCGGGCATATCCTTCGAACCCAGCGCTATGTTCAGGTCCTGGCTCGCCGGTTGGCTTTTAATCCCAAATTTTCCGACGTCCTGAATGAAAAAACCGTGGACCTGTTTTTCAAGTCCGCGCCCTTGCACGATATCGGCAAGGTCGGTGTTCCCGACGCCATTCTGCTCAAGCCGGGCAAGCTCACTGATGAGGAATTCACCACCATGAAGACCCATTGTGAGCTAGGGTATCAGGCCCTTCTGAAGGCGGAAAAGCTGTTTGAAATGGAAAGTAAGCCCTCATTTCTGTCACATGCTAGAGACATCGCCTACACCCACCAGGAAAAATGGAACGGTTCCGGATACCCCCAGGGGCTTAGGGGAGAAGAAATTCCCCTTTCCGGCCGTATCATGGCTGTTGCTGATGTGTATGACGCCCTCATCTGCAAACGGGTCTATAAACCCCCCTTCACCCATGAAAAGGCAGTGTCAATTATCAGCGAAGGGAGTGGCAGTCATTTTGATCCGGATGTGGTTGATGCGTTCCTGGAAATAGAGGAGTCCGTTAAGCGGATTGCCGCAGAGCTTGCGGATGATGAATAAGGGATGGCATTATCAGAAGGGCGCCATCCTGGCCGGAGACCTCATGGGAACAAAAGCGCGCCTGCTGCCGATGCCGGCCATGGCAGAGGTGGGAAACAACCTCGAAAAACTGGAAGAAATATTTCAAATAGCATTCCTCCCTTGACATCGGTTTTATACACCACTATACTATACAGAAAGACTATGGAAATGGTTGTCATATGAAGCTGTCCACTCGAAGCCGATATGGAACCCGAATGGTTCTGGATCTGGCGAGAAGATTTGATGAAGGCCCGGTAAGGATCGGGGATATCGCTGAGCGCGAAGGGATTTCCGTGAAATATCTGGAGCAACTCATCATCCCTTTGAAACAGGCCAATTTCATCAAGAGTGTACGGGGGCCCAAAGGTGGGCATATGCTCTCGCGGCCTCCCGAAAACATCACGGTGGGTGAGGTGGTGAAAGCCCTTGAAGGGGGAACGAATCTTACGGTCTGTATTGAGAACCCCGATAAGTGTGAAAGGTCCCCTGATTGCGTGACCCGGGACGTCTGGGAGGCGGCTTCAAAAGCCATGTACGATAAATTGGATTCCATGACCCTGGCCGGTTTGCTCTAGGGTAAATATGGCGGGTCGCCTGTAATATGAGGAAAATACCTTGAAGAATATGAAAATCGTTTCACTGGCTACCAGCAGGAAAAAGGGGACACCCAAGATTCCTGTTGATCATGTCCGTCTGGTTGAGGAACATGGGATCGAGGGAGATGCCCACGCAGGCCCCTGGCATCGGCAGGTGAGCTTTCTGGCGGCGGAGAGCATCGAAAAGGCCCGCAACGAGGGCCTGGACGTGACCTTTGGGAATTTTGCTGAAAATATCGCCACCGAGGGTGTTGACTGGGAAAAGGTTCCGGTGGGCACATTGCTGAACCTTGGAGATTCCGCCCGGGTGGAGATCACCCAGAAGGGAAAGGAATGCCACAACAAGTGTGCTATTTATTATATGGCCGGGGACTGTATCATGCCCCGTGAAGGGATCTTCGCCCGCGTACTCAAGGGAGGGAAGATTCGTTGCGGGGAGCCGGTACGGATTCTGGATGCATCCTGAGACAGGGCTGTTCCTGAGGAGAACCGGCGGGTTTTTTGGATTATAGTCAAATGATGAACAGGACGCCAATGAAAATTCGGAAATCCACATGTGAATGGCTGGTATGGACGCTGGCGTTTTTCCTGGCGACGGCAGGTCTTGCTCAGGGCGCGGAGCGCTGTAAAGGGAAATGTTGTCAAGAATCCCGGGAGCCGGCTGGCCGTGATCCTGGAGTCCCGGAATTATCGCTCAACCCGAGAATGCCCCTTGACGCGTTCCTCCCATCGTGCCATATGCCCGACCCATTGGACGTCCAAAGGGCCGCGGTTACTGAAAGGGAGACTTGTCAGGATGAGAGCACGCCTTCATGCTGCCATATGGGAAAGGCCGGGGCCGGTGTACAGGCATTGGCTGCTCAAGGGCATTTTTTAGGGACGGATCGTTTCCCCCATAACGATATGGTGCTCTCTATCCAGCCCCGGGACTTTTTAAATGAAGCGGGCGCCCGTCTTACCGTGGTCGGGTGGGTTTTGCACCCGAGGGCTGCCCCCGTTCCACTCTACCTGAAAAACACCTCCTTTATCTGTTGAACCCACCGGTCGGGTCTGGGATTGTGATGGCTTTCTAATCCATTTCTAATCCAGGCATCGGCACACACACCGACATATATTTCATCACCCCGCTTTCTGGACGGAAGGGATAGGAGGAGGAATGTTTATTCTCTCCAATATCCTCGTCTCCGTGCAGCGGGAATAATACAGAAAAAAAATAACCAATCTGACGCCGCCCCGGTTTTATCTACAGGCAGGCGAATCATGGAGGAGTCATGTCTCATAAGAAAAAGCAATCCATCAAGGAAGTCAGCACCAATAAAAAGGCAGCGGTCCTGGGCAATGAAAAAAAGAAGAAAAAAATCGTGCCCTATACCGTTCTTTCCATCTGCGCCATACTGGTCATCGCTGCGGTCGTATTCTTTCAGGGAAACGTTCAGAGTTCCCAGAACCGCTCCGTGGTCCAGAATGTGGGCCAGGGCAACAAAGGCCTCAGCCAGGTTCAGGTGGTCACGTATCCCACAACCCTGTTTGACGAAGGAAAGGCAAAGCATTTTGAGTTCCGGACCGACAACGGCATCACCGTTAAATATTTTGTGCTGAAGAGTTCCGATGGGGTGATCCGCGCCGCATTTGACGCCTGTGACGTGTGCTGGCCGAGCGGGAAGGGGTATTACCAGGAAGGGGACAAAATGGTTTGCAGAAACTGCGGAAAACGGTTTGCGTCAGTGAAGATAAATGTGGTGAAAGGCGGCTGCAACCCTGCCCCCCTGAACCGGAAGATCGATGGCGACAACCTGGTGATCCAGGTGGCGGATATCCTGGAGGGGCAGTCCTATTTTGATTTTAAAGGGAGGGGCTGATCATGAGACTCTTTGACATTTCGCTGGCGAATCTAAAGCGCCGCAAGGCCAAGGCCACCTTTATTCTCATCGGATTGCTGGTGGGGGTAACCGCGGTCGTGGCCTTCATGAGCCTGGTGGATACCCTTACCCGGGATATCAATCACAAGCTGGAAAAGTACGGCGCCAACATCATGATCCTGCCGAAAACAGAAAACCTTTCCCTCACCTATGGCGGGATGGCCGTCGGGGGCGTTTCTTTTGAGATGCGTGAAATACTTCAGGAGGACCTGGGCAGGATCAGGGAGATCAAGAACGCTGCCAATGTTGCGGCGGTGGGCCCCATGGTGCTGGGTTCCATAAAGGTTGCGGACCGTAATGTGCTGCTGGCGGGGGTGGATTTCCAGGTGGCCTATATCCTGAGACCCTGGTGGAAAATTAAAGGAAAGTCCCCCGGTGAGGATGGGATTCTTCTGGGAGCGGAGGCGAGCCGTATCCTCGGCCTGGGCCAGGGCGATACCCTTGCGGCCAATGGGAAAGATCTTGTGGTGGCAGGCGTTCTGGAACCGACCGGAAGCCAGGATGATCAGATCATCTTTGCCCCCCTCAAGACGGCACAGGCGGTATTGGGAAAAGAAGGCCGTATTTCCATGGCGGAGGTGGCGGCCCTCTGCGCCGCCTGTCCCATCGACGAAATGGTTGCGCAGATCTCGGGTGTTCTTCCCGACGCCAAGGTCATGGCCATCCGACAGGTGGTGAAAGGCCGCATGGAGACCCTGGGGCACTTCAACAAATTCGCCTACGGTCTCTCGCTGCTGGTCATGCTGGTGGGAGGTCTGGTGGTTCTGGTGACCATGATGGGAAGTGTCCGAGAGAGGACGTCGGAATTCGGCATCTTCATGGCCATCGGTTTCAGGCGGCGTCACGTGATCAGCATGGTCCTTTTCGAGGCCGCCGTCATCTCGGTCCTTGCCGGGGTGTTGGGATATTTTATGGGTCTCGGCGCAACAAAACTCACCATCCCCTTTTTCACCGAAAGTGTGGACGTGGGCCTGGCCTTTGATCCGGTCCTGGCCCTGGGGGTGTTTTTGGCGGCCGTTACCTTAGGCCTCATATCCAGTGCCTATCCGGCGGTCATGGCGGGAAATCTCGACCCCAATGAAGCCCTTAGAAGCCTGTAGGAGGAGTGAATCATGAGTTATATCCAAGTAGAAAATCTGATGAAGGAATATGGGAAAGGGGAAGCTGCTTTCATGGCCGTAAAGGGCATGAGCTTCGAGATCGAGCAGGGGGAGTTTGTGGCCATCGTCGGGGAATCGGGATCGGGAAAATCGACCCTGCTCTCCATGATGGGGGCCCTGAATACCCCCACGAAGGGCCGATATGTGGTGGATGATATGGATATCTATTCCCTCGGCCTCGACCAGAGGGCGAAATTCCGCATGGCGTTTCTGGGGTTCATTTTCCAGAGTTTTCACCTGATTCCCTACCTGACCGTCAAGGAAAACGTGATGCTGCCCCTGGCCATTGCGAAGATCAAGAACCATGAGAAATCGGACATGGCCAGGGACGCCCTTATGCATGTGGGGCTTTCGGGCAAAGAAGATCGCCTGCCCGGTGAGATCTCGGGGGGAGAACAGGAACGGGTGGCCATAGCCAGGGCGGTGGTGAACAACCCCACCATCCTCCTGGCCGATGAGCCCACCGGCAACCTGGATACCCGAACAAGCCGTGAGATCATCGGTCTCTTCCATGCCCTGAACGGGGAAGGGATCACCATTCTTATGGTGACCCACAATGCGGAATTCTCAAGGGAGGCCCATCGGACCCTCTGCGTTTCCGATGGACTGATCAGGGAGCAGGAGCGTCCCCGGAACGTCGTGGAATACCCCTTCGAGCTGAAGGCAGGCGTGGATCAGTACCCGGCGGAAAATGTTGCAGTCCAGTAGAAATCATAGGGTCAGAGGGTATCCGGGACCCTGCGAAACGGCATTCCCGGATAATCCCCCGGCAGATTAAAGGAGATGAATTATGGATAAAGGATTTTTATTTTCAAAGAAAATGTGGGCTCTCATCATGGTCCTTTTGGTGGTTCTCATGGCTGCTGCGGCCTTTGCCCTTCAGTTCAGTGAAGAGAGGGTCCGGTCTCAACCGGCGGTGGAGCGCAGAGTCTCCGGCAATTCCTCGGATCCCGAAACAGGGGTTTCCAAGGCGGTTTTTAAGGTGAGCAATATGTCCTGTTCCGGGTGTATTTCTTCCATCAAGGGCGCCCTTGCGGGCTTTCCCGGGATAGAGGATGTTATTGTGGATCTGGGGGGCGGCAAGGCGGAAGTCTACTACCGCCAGGGGGGCGGCGCCGATGTGACCCAAATGGCAGGGGCCATCACCGCGAGTGGTTACCCGGCCAAGACCGTCAAGGTCTTTTCCGCCGAGGAAATCAGGAAGGAGAGGGGACTGGCCGCTTCAAAATCAAAATACTATATCGCTTCGGTGAGCGGGTACGATATTGCCAGAGCGGATTTTGACATGGAGATGAATGCGGCTCGGAAAAAGTACCGGAAGGATTATGGAGAAGATCTGTTCACCACCCCCCGGGGAGAGGCCCTGGAAGCCAGACTTCAGGGGCAGATTCTATCGACTCTCATCGAACAGGGGACCCTCCTGCAGGAGATCAATCGTTCCGGTTACCGCGTCGACGATGGGGCGTTCGAAGCCGAATATAAGGCCTACGTAGAGAAAAACGGCACGAGTGAACAGGCCCTTCAACAGTCTGTTAAAGATGCGGGATACAGCTATGACTATTTCAGGAAAAGGTTTGAAATGGGGGTGTTGATCAACCGATTCATCGACGAAAAGGTCCTGGCCGGAGCAACGAGTCCCGGTGAAAAGCAGCAGGCCTTTACAACATGGTTCAACAACGCCAGGGCCCAGGCGGAAGTGGCCTACTACGATAAGGGCCTTGAACGGGCCATCCGGAAACAGAGCGCTTCGGGCGGCGGTTGCTGCCCCGTGAAATAGTGTCACAGAGGGAGGTAAAGCAATGAAAAAATCACAAAGCACTTCAAGTGGAACCATTGCCCCGGTTTGCGGTATGTGCGCGAAACCGGATCAACCAAATCCCATGACTTCCCATGAGGGCCAAACCTTGAAACCCGAAACCGTTGGAAAACGGGGCTGGTGGGCGCGCTATGTGGCGCGTCTGAAAAAGCATGAAGGAGACGTCCGGTCCTGTTGTCATTGACGGAATTCCCCGGTGAAGAGCTGGGGAAATAACGCCAACATGGATGGGGAATAATTGCCGAGTTTCTCGGAAAGTAAGAAATGGGAGATAATGAATGAAAATCTTAGGGATGATACTGAGCGCATTGGGCGCATTCGGGTTTGTTTTTTATACCATTATATTGTCAACTGGGGATAATTATACGGAAGCGGGTTTAATATGGCCGATCTGCCTGTGGGTGGGCCTCACTATTGTGGGTATTATCATCATGTCAAGACCCAGAAAAAAGCCGTTTCCCTACAATTAGTTGATCAAATATTGTGACGGTAGATCCTATATATCCCTTTTTCGTCACCCAAAAAGGGCCGGAAATTGATATTTTTTTAAATTTCTGATGAAAGGAGAGACAAAAGGATGATGGAGATCATTGTTGTGGTCGCCCTTGTGGGACTGGCACTGGTTTTTTTGACAAGGAATCTGTACAATAGGCTTAATGGCAATTCAACCTGTTGTTGTAAAGGAACGGTATGTCTAAAAAAGGAAAAGACGGATACGTAAAAAAGGAAACCATGATGGTGGTGGTTTTTGTGGCCCTTGCGGTGGGTTTTCTGGGCGGGGTTTTCTACAGTGCCTACAAGTCTGCGCCCGGGAAAGAGGCACCGTCGGGTCAGTCGCAGGTTTCAAATGTGCAGGCATCCGGGATTTCGGAGCTGGAGAAAGAAACTGCGCTTCATCCCGATAATGTGGCGGCCTGGGTTCAATTGGGGAACCTTTATTTTGACGCCAACCAGGTTGATAAGGCCATTTCAGCCTATAAACGCTCCCTGGCGCTTGACCCCGACAATCCCAACGTGCTGACGGACCTGGGGGTGATGTACCGCCGAAAAGGCCAACCGCTGGAAGCCATCAAGGCGTTTGACAGAGCGATTCAGAAAAATCCCCGCCAGGAGCCGGCCTATTTTAATAAAGGGGTGGTGTTTCTACATGATTTGAACGATACCGATAAGGCCATCAAAGCGTGGGAAGAACTGGTTCTGGTGAATCCCGGGGCCAAAGTCCAGAACGGAGAACTGGTTGTTGATCTCATTAAGAACATCAAAGCGAAGAAGACCCCTTGAGAAGACCGGCAACATGAAAAGAACAGAAGCTTGTGATCCGACGGGGGAGAAAGGAGCATGAGCTTTTTCTCTGAAGGGGGATGCCGATAAATAATGTCTTCATTAATTAAGAATAGAAATACTGCATTGTACCGTCATTAATTACGGCAACAGACGCTTCATCCGCATAATCATTTTTAAGTGCAAAAAGCGGGGTGCAGGTAAAAAATTTAGCTGAAAATAATATTCCAGGTGCGGAAGAAACCTTCGCCGACGTTTGGGTCATTTACAGACCCCGGCGGTCAGTTTTTATGAAGGATGTGGAGAGCCAGGAGATTGAGCTGTTCAGAAAACACGAAAGAACCAGGCGGCCTCTAGAAAATGATTCTTTTATTGAAACACTCGGAATGCTCCTTGATCGAAATCTTAAACTTCAAAAACCGGGGCCAAAAATGAGAGATAAGGTGTCCCCGGAATTCCCACGTATCCCGGTCGGGCGTGAAGAGAAATTTTAAGTGGTTTCGATTTGAAAAGCCTCATTCAGAGGTATGACGGTGATCCTGTCGTCAAGAGCGTATTTTTGATCCCCGGGATAGACGACCCACAAATGCTCCAGTCGCAGATCTTCAATGGCGATATGCATCGATCTCTTACGCCCGGGCGCATCGGCGTATTTGAACTCAAAACCGTGTCGTTTTCCCCGGATCTGCACCATGAGATCCAGTTCGGCACCTGCGTGTGTTGCCCAGTAATATACATCTCTGACGCGGAAGGCATGAATAATTTGATCAAGCGCAAACCCTTCCCATGAGGCGCCGATTTTCGGATTGCCCTGCAGTTCGGGAAGATTTGGAATTTGAAGCAGGCTGTGAAATAGACCGCTGTCTCGAATATAAATCTTAGGTGCTTTGACCTGGCGCTTTTTGAGATTTTCAAACCACGGCGGCAACACGCGTATCATATAAGCGCCGGAAAGGATATCGAGGTACCTCCGAGCGGTATTTTCAGCTGTACCGAGAGACCGTGCAAATTCCGATGCATTCCATACCTGCCCGTGATAGTGAGCCACCATGATCCAGAATCGGCGGAGGGTTTCCGCGGGAATGGTGATCCCAAACTGGGGAATATCCCTTTCAAGAAATGTACGGATGAAGTTTTCACGCCACCCGAGACTGTCGGAATCAGAATCAGCCAGAAAAGATCTGGGCAAACCGCCTCTTAACCACAACTGAACACGGTGCCGCCCTCCCACTTCCCGGAGTTGAAAACCTGACAGATCAACGAATCCGATTCTCCCAGCCAGTGATTCAGAAACACCCTTGATAAGATGTGGAGATGCGGAGCCCAGAAGCAAAAACCGCGCGTGTTTTCCGGGTCGGTCTGCAAGCACCCGGAGCAGTTCAAATAATTCCGGTTTTCTTTGAACCTCGTCTATGATCACCATGCCGGAGAGCTCCTGTAGCGCCTGCATTGGAGCAGAAAGGCGCTGGATATCAACAGGGTTTTCCAGGTCAAAGTATGTGGATGGCTCCTGTTCAGCCATGAACCGTGCCAGAGTGGTTTTGCCGCATTGCCGAGGGCCGAGAAGTGCCGTGACCGGGTGTACCCGAAAAGAAGCTTCAATTTGGCTGATGGGGGCTGGTCTGGGAATCATGCGGCTACATTAATCCTTGAAAATCTTCATGTCAAGTGCTGATTTTCAAGTTAAAACCATCCCAGCGCTGGTCAACCCCCGGGCACTCAAAATGGGTCGGCATTTTCCGGCGCAGCCTTTCCCACGAATTGGGGACACTCTATTGCGTGGCGTATGACAATGGGGACCCGAAAATGCAGAAACGGGAAAAGGAGTCGGACTGCAACCATAACCGACTGAAAAAAACCGGACGTAGGATGCCAACGAAAAAGAACTGATCCTCAAAAGCTCATTTTTTCCTTGACTTGAAATTCCGGAGGACGTACAGAAAATATAATATGATTTTATCGTGATTTAATGACTATTGCCATCAGCGTCCTTTTTTCATCTTCAGTTTAAAGAGGAAAGAATATGACCCACGGCATCCGAAAACCCCGCTTCTCAAGAGAGAACGGGGTTTTTTTGTTGGGTTGAAAACGGAACTGTTCCATCATGGGAATTTATAGAAAGCTCGTTTCAGAACAAAGTGTACAATAACTTATTGGAAAAAATTCTTAAACGCATGAATGGGTTATTAAATTTAGCAAATATCCTCGAATCGCTTTTCTGCATATCATGATAGTGTGGAGATATGCAGAACTACAGAATTACTTGTTCCCGGCGGCTTCGCCGCCGGGAATCGCGGTGCTGACTGCGTCAAGTACCTTGACCGGACACCGCGCACCGCACAATCAAGCTTCGCTTGCTTGAACGGCACGCGGTGCCGGTCAGCACCGCGATTATGTTCTTACAAATCCCAAACCCAAAGGAGAAAATCAAAATGGATATTTTTACTCTTTTAAATGCATTTGGTAGCCTTGCGAGTCTCATTTCTCTTTATCGTACAAATGGCGTAGACAAAATCAGAGAACAAACCAAACCTAAAGGTGGCAACGTGTATGTCGAAGAGATCAATGAAACCTTGATTTTATCCGACACTGTAGATATAGAAATAAAATACCTAAAAGTTATTGATAACGATATTTTAGATGCCCTCTGTAATAAAGTCGAGAATGCTAAAACTCGCTTCGTTGAAGCCCTAAACGACCAGAGATATACACCTGCTGATATAGCCAAGGAAGAAACAGTTCTAAGCCTCGAAGTATGCGAAGCCCTACAAACCATCAAACGATTAAATCGAGGCCAACTTCCAAACATAGAACAACTAAATTATGCTTGGGAGAGTTTCACTTGCGGAGGTTAACATCGATATCAACGTTTCTCCAAAGCTTTCTTCAGTAATGACCGCATCCCATGGCAGAGTGATGTCAATTTCCGTTACGGGTCTTCTGTTAGTTCTCATATATACCCTACCATTGGCTTTATCTACGAGCTTTGCAGCAGCTGTAAAGCCGTTTCCTTCTTTTTTGAAGCATAGAATGATTTTGGCACGATTAGGTATTTCTATTCCACAAAAGTCGAAACTCATGACAATCTCCTTTCACATAACATCAGGTTTGAGAAGGACGGCTGAAAAAATGCCGCCTCTCAACCTGGGCGGTGGCTGTCTCATAATTGAGAAGAAATCATAGAGGGCATGTTGGAAACCCATTAACCCTGAAGAATTTTCCGGGGACCAAAGAAGAAGATATATGATGAATCAAATCCCGCATGCGTACTTATCGGGACGAGCTACCTTTCGCAATTGTTGGCGAATATCACCACGCGCCACCGTCAAATGGGACTTGACAAATCAATATGAAGGGTTATAATCAACTCACTAAAACTATTTAACGGGTATTATATGACACGAAAGACGCTTGGAAAAGATGGGTTGCCGCTATCGTTGCGACAAAAAATGGCTAAGGTGGGTCTGAATATCAAACTGGCCAGAAAGCGACGAGGTTTAACAATGCAGGACATGGCCGAACGCATGTTTGTCACACGAAAGACGCTCAACCGGCTTGAATCCGGAGATGCGGGTGTGAGTTTCGGCATCCTGGCGGCGGCGCTTTTGACGTTGGGCCTTGAAAACGATCTAAGCCATCTGGCGAAACCCGAAAACGACCTCACCGCAAACATAATTGACAAGCAAAGCTATGATCAAAAAAAACGCATTCGACCTTCCCGTAAAGTCGATCTGGATTTTTAGCTGAAAAACCCATGGCAAAGCAGAATGACGCATATGTATTCATTCATTTAAACGGGAAGTGGGTTCCCTGCGGATACTTGACCATTCAGGAAGACAATCGAGACATCCTTTCCACGTTCCAGTACGGTAAAAAGTACCTACAGCGCATAGACGCCATATCCATTGACCCGGTTCAGCTTCCCCTAAGTGACGCCCTTTTCAGATCGACACCCAAAGCACCCCTTTTCGGAGGAATACGGGATACAATGCCTGATGGATGGGGCAGGCACCTCCTTGACAGAGCAGCGGACCCCCAATCACCGGGAGAATTTGAATATCTGACCGCCATTCCAGTCGAGGACCGAATCGGCGCTCTAGGTTTTGGCAGTTCTTTGGAGCAGGGTCCAGGCCCGATTGATCCGGGGTGGGCCAATTATCCGCCCCATGGAGCGGAACTTGATCTGGACAGCATGATTAAAGCCGTGGATGAGATTACAAATGAAAAAAAGATTTCACCTGAATATCGCCGGTTCCTTGTTCGGGGATCTTCCTTAGGGGGCGCACAGCCAAAAGCGCCCATAACGCATGAAGGCCGAATGTGGATGGCTAAGTTCAGCAGACAGTATGATGCATGGAGCACATGCCGCATTGAAAATGCAAACCTGCACCTTGCCCGAATGTGCGGCATTGTTGTTCCTAAAGCAAAAACCATTTCAGTGGCCGGCAGGGATGTTTTCTTGATTTTAAGATTTGACCGCGATCTCAACGGAAACAGAATCCCCTTTATTTCTGCCGCTACACTGCTGGGAACGGATCAATTAACGGAAGGAACCTATCAGGATATTGCCGTTCAGATGAGAAAATACTGCGCTTCGACATCCATTCACAAAGATCTAAAACAGCTTTTTATGCGAATGGTTTTCAACGTATTGTGCAACAACACCGATGACCATCTCAAAAATCACGGGTTTATCCATATTTCAGGCCAAGGTTGGCGGCTTTCGCCTGCCTACGATATTGTTCCACAACCGGACATGGGGCCTGAAGAGCCCCGGAGATTAACCCTCGGCTTGGGAATGAACGGCAGCCGGGAGGCGACCCTGCAAAACGCCTTATCTTCCCGCGGTGTTTTTGGTTTGCCAGAGGAAGACGGTGAAAAGATCATAGATCAAATGAAAACGAAGTTTCTGTCCCAGTGGGAAGAGGTATATTCGGAATATCATGTCCCTCCGGAAAACTTTCCGGGACTGGCCGAAGCGTTTGTCAATCATCTGCGGTAATGTAATGGCAGCATTGCACAACTGTCCAGAATATAGAAATGTCGGAGATCTGAAAGAAAAACTTAAGAACAGATTGAAATCATTAACAAACAAAGAACCGCAAAGTTAATTACTGCCCCAACATCACAATGCACCTGATCAGCTACAGCCCGCGGCTTCCGCTGCCAGGTGATTGCCGTCCCATCATCAAGGTTTTCGGGCGTGAGAGCATCGTCCGTTAGATACGCCTTCCTGTTTTTCTCCATACAATTAGAGATCTATTCTTATACGGAAAAAAAGACTTGACATTAAAGTGAAAATGCTATCTATTAAACAACAGAATGTCCAGTTTAATAGATAGGAATATTTGATAAAGGGGTTTTCTATGAAAATCAGTGAAGATCAAAAGCGGGAAAACAGGAAAAAAATCCTCCGGTCCGCAGTGGGCGCGATCACGGAAAAGGGGATGAAAGGGGCGACCATGCGTGAGATCGCCCGGAAGGCGGGTCTCGGAGATGCCACCATTTACAACTATTTCCCCACAAAGGAAGCGATCGTATACGCCTATTATGAGGCGCAACTGGATGTCAGTGTCGAGCGGTTGAGATCGATCGCCGGTTTCAATGAATTCAGTCTGCAGGAGCAGCTTCAGGCCTTCTTTGAGACCCAATTGGACCTTTTTTTGCCGGATCGCGAATTCGTCGACGTTAGTTTCAGGGCCATCACTTTTTCCCTGACCCACGACTATCAGTATCTAAAGCCGATTCGAAAAAGGTTCTTCCGTATTATTTCCGACCTGTTCGAAGCGGCCATCGAGGTGAGTGAAATTCCGGATCAGGTTTTTCTGGAGTTGACCTATCATTTTTTTTGGGACTACTACGTGGGCCTTATTTTTTACTGGTTGAGAGACCGTTCGAACCAATTCCAGGACACCACCATCCTCCTGGATAAAAGCCTGGATCTGGCCGTGGCCCTTATGAAGGCGGGTGTTGTCAACAAAGTTCTTGACATGGCATCGTTCCTCTTCAGGCATCACATTATTGATCGTTTGGACATGATCAAGGACCGCGTGGAAATCGTGCACAAGGTGAAACGGCAGTTCATGGGGGGTGGTGATGGCGGAAGAGATTCCCAGGGGTAAGTGGCAGAGGGGGTTGACCGGGAGTAAAACAGCGGCCAGGATGAGCCGAAAGGCTCTTAAATATCTTGCCCGGAAGCCCTTTTTGACGGAGGAGAAAAGGCAGGAGGAGAGAAAGGCTCTGAATCGGGAAAATGCCGTTTTGCTGTTTGAAGGGCTGAGTCTTCTCAGGGGAACGGCTCTGAAAATGGCCCAGCTCCTGAGCATGGAACTGGATATTTTTCCTCCCGAAATCACAAAGGAACTTCAAAAATCCTACCACAGGGTCCCTCCCATTAACCGGGCGCTTGTCCGAAAAACCATGCAAAACGCCCTGGGAAAACCGCCTGAGCTGATCTTTGAGGCCTTTGAACCCACCGCCTTTGCCGCCGCGAGTCTGGGCCAGGTCCACCGGGCTACCACTCGAGACGGGGACAGGCTGGCCGTGAAAATTCAATACCCCGGCATCCGGGAGACCATTCAGAACGACGTTCAACTGATGAGATCGGTCTTACGGCCTTTACCCGAGTACCGGATGATTGTACCGGCCATAGAAGAGATCGAGACACGGCTGCTGGAAGAGACCGATTATCGCCGGGAGCTGGAAAATATGGCTTTTTTCAAAGAGCGCCTGCGCATGGATCGGATCATTGTGCCGGCCCCCTACGGCGATTATAGTACCGATACGGTTCTTTCGGCGGAACATGTAAGCGGCCTGACCCTCAACGAGTGGCTGAATACCGGACCCGACCGGCGGAAACGGGACCGGCTCGCACAGACCCTTCACGACCTGTTTATTTTTGGCCTTTACCGGTTGCACCGTATTCATGCGGACCCGAATCCGGGAAATTTCATTGTGAACGGCGATAAGAAAATCGGTCTGGTGGATTTCGGATGCGTCAAACGGTTTGATCCGGAATTTGTCGCGCTCTATGGTGAATTGCCCCAAACAGCCCTTCAGGGGGGACGATCCGATTATATGCGTCTGTTGAAAGCGCTTAATATCGCCGGGCCGGCCATGGCGCCGGAAGTTGAAGATCACATGTTCAAGGTGTTTCACGAAACCGGTCAGTGGCTCGGAAAGTTGTACCAAGAGGAATATTTTGATTTCAAAACCAATCCGGATTTCATCGCCGCGGGAAAAAAAATGATGGCCCGGACCTTTGAATTGAGAAAACACATGGACATCAACACCAACTTCATCTTTCTTCACAGGACCCGTTACGGGTTGCTGCGCCTGTTTGAGCAGATGGGGGCACGGGTCTCCTTTAGGAACCCTTATGAATATTCGTGAAACCAAAACCCTTTGATCGATTACGAGACCATTAAGGAGGAGAACAATGGATATGGAACAGCACTGGAAGACCATCCGCAACATTGTCAATCAGGCCCTCAAGACCAACCGTTTTTGCGCCGTAGCCACGGTGAACCCTGACGGTTCCCCGCGGATTTCGCCCATCGGTTCCCTCATTCTCGGTGAGGCGGGGAAGGCCTTCTATTTCGAAGAGTTCCCCAAGAATATGCGGCAGAATCTCGACCGGGATCAACGGATATGCGTTCTGGCCGTGACCGGTGGATTTTTGTTTTGGCTGAAGGCCCTGTTTAGAGGACGATTTGATGCCCTTCCCGGGTTGAGGCTCATGGGCCGGGCCGGCGGCAGGAGAAAGGCGACCGAAGAGGAGGTGACGCAATGGCAAAAACGGGTCAGGCCATTTCGGAGATTAAAGGGATATAAACTGCTTTGGAAAGATATGCGTCATGTGCGCGACGTCACGTTCGACGCGGCGGAACCCCTGCGCCTGGGACCCATGGCTCGCGGACTGTGGGAGGGCGATAAAAGGCGTGTATGAATGGATTTGTGTGGTTAGGGGCTGTGCCGTTCTACTGGCCGCCTTCCAACGCCCGTCGAACCAGCAACGTCATACCGTTTTTGATGTTTTTCGGGTCATGATTTGCGGCCGGGTTGCTGGAAATGCAGGTCTCTTCCAGAGCCCGGATCCGTTTTCCAGTTTTTCTTATCCGGATAATCCTGGTGAAAACAATTGCGGATAGTTTACATAAGGATGGAAAGTCGTGCATTCCATAAATGGGGGATTCTTTTCCCGGGGGAAGCGGAAATTTCTCAAAATAATCTGTCACAATTGTGGTCCCGAAAAGGTCTGAATGGATAAAGGGTCATTTTCTCACATGGAGAGAACACAATGGCCCATTTCCAATTCACCACCGGGGAGGGGGAATTTTATGAAGGCTGAAAGGAATATACTTGAAGAATATCAAAATGCGGATATGGCGAGGAGACTGCATTTATATCTCCAGTTTCGGGATTATCGGGAGGCGTTCCTGGTTTTGGATTTGAAAGGCTCGGAATACGGGGAAAAAGAGTCTTTCATGAGTTGCCGAACCCATGAAGAGGTCGGAAAAATCCGTCAGCCAAGTCGATGGCGGAGGTTTCTCATTCATGGATTCGCATTCAGGTAGTTTTGTGGTAATCAAGGCTGGAAGAACTGAAATGATAGCCGGGGCATCCTGAAAACATGAGGAGAGGTACAGAATGGAAACCGCGCTGGAAACCCTTTCGGAACAGGCCAGGGAGGGCGACAAAAAGGCCCTGGAAGAATTGGTGAAGTCCATTCAGGATCGGATTTACGGGTTGAGCATCCGGATGCTCTACTATCCCGCCGATGCCGAGGATGCGACCCAGGAGATATTGATCAAAATAATCACCCACCTTGACCGGTTTCGGGGCGAAAGCCGGTTTATAACCTGGGCCTACCGGATCGCATCAAACCACCTTATTTCCACTCGCAAACGTCGGGCGGAACGGTGGGGATGGACATTTGAGATATATGAGCAGGGGGTTGACGAAGGATTGGCTTACCCGGGCGAGGCATCATTTGATGAACCGGAGAAGGAACTTCTCGTTGAAGAGATGCGGCTCGCATGTATGCAGGGGATGTTGCTCTGCATGAAGCGGGAGACCCGGATCGTCTATATCCTGGGCGAGATCTTCGGGTTTACGGGCATGGAAGGGAGTGAAATTCTGAACATCACGCCTGAAACCTTCAGGCAGCGCCTTTCCCGCGGGCGGAAGAAGCTGAGGGACTTCATGGACCGAAAATGCAGCCTCTTCAACCCGGACAACCCCTGCCGCTGCGAACGACAGATCGCCTGCGACATTGAGAAGAGACGTCTCATTGATCCGGAACATCTCCTTTTCGCGGTGCATCCATGTCATGCAAGGCAAAATGAAGATGCCGTAAACGGCCTGGATGAAATTCGCGAAATGCTTCGGATTGCCATGCTCTTCAGGCGTCAACCCGAATATGCCGCGCCGGATGATTTCGCGGGCATCGTGAAACAAATGGTGGATTCGGGAAAAATTAATATTTTATTAAACTAGCTGAAGGGGAGGTCGGGAAATGACGGAAATTGAGCAGGGTGTATGGGATTTCATGCAGAATCATCTGGGTTATTCCGATGAAGAGATGAAAACGTTCAGGGAAAACCCGAGAAATGCGGATGTCCTAAAAAAAGCCGCCGCACTGATGGACAAAACAATCGTATTGGAGGTGGTGGAATCAAAGGGGTGCAACAGTCAGCACAAGGTGGGGGACAAATTCTATTTTGACGGGGCGGGGAACCTGATCACCAAAATGAACCCGGAAAAGATCTGTATCTACGCCTTGAATTCAATGGCATCGCCGATTTTTGTTGCCAATGAGCTTTTTTACGCAGGGGTCGACCCCAATGAGATGCGATTCAAAAGGGCCAGCTGTTTCGATGTGGGGGTGCAATGCGGCGGCTGGGGTCAAATCGTCATGGAGATCCGGGTGGAAGATCGGAAAAAATGAACCGGGGCTTTCCATGAACGGACATGTGATGCTTGAAAAGAATTGAAATCAGACTGAAAAAGCCTCGCCGTCTACTCCCAGGGCCTGGTCTTCGGTAAGACCCACGGCGGCCACTTCCGGATCTCCGTAGAGACAGTCGGGAATATACGAAGAAGCCTTGAAAAAACGCAATATGCTTCTCCGCTATGATTCGCCTTCTTTGTATCCCGGCATCCGGAAGCAGGGGTCATCAAGCCGGTTAGAGAGAAACGCCTCTGCAACCTGTTCCACATCGCCGACAATTCCGCTGATCAGTCTGATGCCGGCGGATTGAAGCATTTTGTCAAATACTTCACTGATGCCGCAGCAGATGATGGCATCGGGGTTCAGATTTTTTACGATCTCGAACCGTTCGGATTGGGAGTAGACATCAAAAGAAATCTCTCTCTTTTCAACGCCGGATTTCCCCTCGAAATCAACAATTAAAAGACGGGTGCAGGTATCCAGCACCGGTGAAACTCTATTATGGAATATGGGTATGGCAATTCGAATCATTTCCCATCACCAAAACGAGCCTGTTTCGTCTATTTTTATACTATCCCTCGAGTGCTCAGTGGCATCCGCAGGTTGAGGCAAGTTCGGATTTGTATTCCGTATGGGCCAGGGACCACCAGAGTTCGTTGACCTGCATATCTTCATCTATTTTGGCAAATGCCATCTTATCGGATGCATGAAAATGACTGCAGGGAAAGGCCCGGTCCAAAAGGATCTCAGCTTGACCCTGTTCTGACGCCTGGTCCATCATGTCCAACTCATTCAAATTCACACCATGATCGGGGTTGCCCTGGGGTGCAAAAAAAACGGATGCCGACAATCGGTGTGTATCCGGGGTATCCACGCACTCAAATAGTTGGTTACCGGTATGGACGTATTGGAATCCCGGAGAGCGTGTGATGCGCAGCCGAACCGGTTTGGCTTTGCTGTAAAAGGCATACATGGACAAAAGCCTGTCAAAAACAGGATATCCCAGGTTCCAACCGGGCACCGATCGGCCGGTTTCACCTTTCGCGTATCGCCGACTTTTATGGATGAGGTCAAAGTCCAGTACGGTTTCCTCGGGATAGACCGAGCGCATGGTATCCAGGCTATCCAGCGTAAAACACGCCATGGTGTCATCCTCATTCACCCTGTATTCCATGGCGGCCACATTGAACAGGGAATCGGGGATTTTTTCCTTCTCTTCAAACCGGGGCGTATGGGTATCATCGAAAAACCCGCTCTGGCTCAAGGTTTGTTCCTCATAGGAGAAGGCGTCAAAAACGGTTGCGTCATGGAATGGATAGCACTTTATGGAAAAGAAACCCTGTTTTGTTGCGGGACTGTTTTCATCAACCCCGGCGTCCACCAGCTGGAGCTGATAGGCGCCTTGAGCATGCGAAAGCCACACATACCAGGCCGGAGCGTCTCCCCAGATCTGACTGACCGCCTCCACTCCCAGCAAGTCCTTCAGGTTGTCAACCCACGATGTGGTCACCAACATATTGTTGATTTTTTCCTGAAAGAAGCTCTCGCACTCAGTGATTGTATCCGCCATGCTTTTCAAACAACTCCTTTACGATCTCGTTTTTCTCCCGCCCTTCGGTGTCGATGCCGTGTTTTTGGGCGGTCGCCATCAAAATATCATCCGGATAGGCAAGGGTAAGGGCATAGCTGGAATCATAAGAGTCAAAAAATTCATCAAATGCCAGGTTCTCCTGTGCTTCTTTAACACCCTCCCCAAAGCCTTCAACAACCTTCCCGATCTGCTCGAGAAAGTATCTTCTGCAGAATGTTCTTTTGCTCTTATCCACCATATCTATTTCGCCCTATTTTTTTTGAGAGGCCATCCCTCAAAAAAATCCGCCTGAACCATGATAATGCTCAAAAAAAGAATGACCCATACAAGGGATGTGTCGCCGGGCTGGGCAATACCGGGCACTTTTGCCAGGAAAAAAGTCGCCAGGGGAGAATAGTAAAACCAGTAAAACAGCATGCCCCCGCCCACAGCGAGAATGGTCCGTATAACGGCACTCAGCGCGAGGCTATTCGTATTGGGAAAATTGTTGAAATAATTTTTCAGAATAAACGCCGCCAGGATAAAAAATCCGCATATTTCCCCGGCATGGAGGAAACGGAAATCCGGGCCGTCGGTGTACTGCCCTCCCATAAACGGTTCATCCCAATAATAGTTCATAATACTCATCAGGACATAGAGAATGATGATACCCAAGCCAACGGTTACGATAAAGACCACCAGCCCTTTTGCCCAGGTGGATTCTCCGTCCTTTTCCAGATATTTCCACGGATAACCTTCCCACAATAAATCTGAGACGATGATCCAGAACAGGACGCAAAGGACAAGGCCAAGCCCGAAAAAGGCGCTCCCGGTACCGGCAAATTCCGCCCACCAGGATGCCACGCCGGCTTTATCCTGGGCCGGGTAGAAAAGATAACAGACATGGGGATGAAACATGAGGGTATAGACGATGCCGGTGAAAAAGGTGACGGCAAAGAATTTGGACCATGCTGTAACAGCCCGACTGTTTGTGTGCCAGGGCCATCGGCCGAAACCGGTACTCCAGAAAAGCGCGATCAGCAGAAAAGCGGTGCAATAATAAACAATGGCGGTGGATGCGTTTTCCCGGGCATTAAATATTTCAGCACCCTGACCACCCGAAGCAATGATCGATTGAGGGCTGAAATAAGCGATGCCGAATTTTCCGATAAAGCCCCAGAAGACAACGTAAACCAGGAAAAGCATCAGCAAAAAGGCAACAACGGTCATCAGTATCCCCCGTTGGACCCGTCCCAATGTTTCCGGAAATGGATAGCCACCGGCAACATTGTTTAAAAACACGATGGCGGCAAGAAATCCAACGACCAGCGAAAAACCATACATGGGGGTATACAATTTCATGACGGTATTCGGGTTCATGAAAATATACCATAGCAGCCATACAATACAAAAAATTGCCACCAGATTAATCAATCCAAAAAGATAATTGAATCTTTGCCCTGTTTCCGCATCCGTATTCATCTGCTCGACCCTCCATCAGTGGAATGAGGGGAAAAGGCGATTTCTAGATCCACCCTTCCCCCCATTAGCATTGCCTATTAAAAAACCAGTAAAAATGACGATTAGAAAACAATGTGGTCGCCGTTGGTCAAAAAGGCGTTACTCCCAGTGGCCACTGAAGACTGTTTTGCATATGTCTTATATTTATTGGTTCCTTTGACGACGGGAACACCGGCGGCGGCGGCCTTTTCAGCCCAGATCCATCCGGTGCAGTGGTTGCAGGCCAGCTTTTGGATTTTGAATGCCTTCACGCCTTTGATGATATCATCAAATTTGGGGTCCCATGTCTCAAAGAGCGTAATGTGTAAACCGCCGTAGCATCCGTAAGGCTTATACCCCTTGAAATTCTTCCGTGCGTAAGAGAACAGTGAAAGGATTCCCGGATGACAGCAGCCGGTCACGGTGACGATTCCCTTGTCTTTAACGTTGAAATAAAGGACATTTTCTCCCCGTACCCGCAGCAGAATGGGAACGTCGAAATCTTTTATGGCCATACCTGGAATGGGATTGTAGATACCATCTTTTTCGCCCTCCGGTTTACACAAAACCAGTTTTCCGGTATGGGGGACATCATTTTTGCAGATCTGGACCTCTTTGCCCTCTTTGTTTTTAGCCGACAGGTGCGCGCCCTTTAACAGTTTCATATCTTCCGGATAATAGGTTGCCGGCGCATAAATGGTAATATTGGGGTTGTGTTTCAGTGTCGACTCAATTCCCCAGTAATGGTCCAGATGCCAGTGGGAGAGGACCATGAATTCTATCTCACCGCTCTTCAACATGTCGGGTATGCCGTTCATCTCGTAGATATAATCCACCCAGTCGTTGTTCCAGCCTGAGTCCAGGAGAATTTTTCTCTTTTTACCATCCAGTTGGGTCACCGTTACCAGGGCCATATAGCCACCGGCATTGTCCCAGTCCCACGGAATGGTGTACTGATTGGTCATGGCGCCACCATAATCCACGATGTGCTTTTTCAAGTTGTTATTGTCGAACCAACTGGTTTCACTGAGCACATCAATGCGCACGTCTTTTACTTGGCCAAAATCAACCTTTTTCCGTGCATGGGCCTCACGGGTCAGTGCCCCTGGTCCGGTCAAGGAAGCCGCAACGCCCGTGGCCGCCAAGGATTTTAAAAATGTTCTTCGTTTCATTGTTTTCCCTCCCTTTTTTATTGGCAATGGTTGTTTGCTAGCCCGGCTCTTTTTCTATACCCATCCTCAGATTGTAGAGCAGGGACGTAATCGTACTGCTCTCAGCATCGGTCAGATCAAGCCCGTGATTTTGCATCTTTTGAACCACCAGATACCAGTCATCACGTGTCTGACCCGCCTTTTCAGGATCGGCAACTGAAATGTGACATCCCAGGCATTTTTGCTGATAAAGAGCATAAGCCTTCGTATAATTCATTTTCTTACCTTTATCCTCCTGCATGGCAACGCTGTTGCTTCCAAACATGAGAAAGCCGAACAGCAAGCCCCCTGCACCCATAAGCATCCAAACGAGTTTCTTGAAGCCCAACGCTTTTTTCATTTCTACGCCCTCCTTTAGAGTTTTGTCATGGAGATGGTTGATGAAAGCACCCCCTGCCGAAAAAGATGACGCCCGCCGGAATTGGTGCCGAACTGCGTCAAAATTGCCTGACGTCCATATGAAGGACATTAGCAAAAAACATACCGAAGTAATGTTATATAAACCATGTATCCTATCTGTTTGGAATTAAAAGATATTGAAATAAATGCTTGATTTTTGATTCTAAATGATAAATATTCAGGGAACATTCTGCGCCATTAACGTCCTTGTAGAGGGAACAAAGTGAACCCGAATAACCCACAACCCCGCCATTGCGTTAATAAATCCATTCCGACGTCGAAGATTCATAAACAAGATTCTAAGAAAGCGGCCCCGTCTGACAAAAGCCTCGACGATCAGTATCAGATCATACTGGACAACATCACGGATGGTGTATTCGCGTTGGATTTGAACTGGCGTGTCACTTACTTTAATCGCGCCGCGGAAAAAATTACCGGAATTCCCATAAATGAGGCGGTTGGCCGGCCATGCTTTGAAGTTTTCCGCAGCAATGTCTGCGAAAGTAATTGCGTTCTCCGCGAAACCATGGACACCGGTTCCCCGATATTGAATAGACCCATCTATATCCTTCGTGCCGACAAAAAACGTATCCCCATCAGTACCACAACGACCCTTTTGAGAGATGGCAATAAGAAAACCATCGGGGGTGTGGTGACCTTCAGAGATTTGAGTGATATCAGCGAATTAAGAAAAAGTCTTTTCAAGCAACACTCCTATGAGGATATCGTGAGTAAAAGTGCTGAGATGAACAAGATTTTTTCAATCCTGCCTCAGATCTCCCAAAGTCACAGCACGGTATTGATTGAGGGGGCCAGCGGTACGGGGAAGGAACTCGTTGCCCGTGCGATTCACAACAACAGCCTAACTAAAAATGGACCTTTTGTGGCCGTCAACTGCGGGGCATTGCCGGATACTCTGGTGGAATCCGAGCTTTTTGGTTACAAGGCGGGCGCTTTCACCGATGCTAAAACGGACAAGCCCGGAAGGTTTGAACAAGCCCGGGACGGTACCCTTCTGTTGGACGAGATCGGAGACATATCGTCATCCATGCAGGTCCGTCTTTTGCGGGTTCTTGAAAATAAGACCTATGAACCCCTGGGCTCCAATGAACCGATCAGTACCAACGCCAGAATCATTGCCGCTACGCACAGCAATCTGGAAGAGCTGGTTAGAACCGGAGCATTCAGGAAGGATTTATACTACCGGATTAACGTTGTGAAGCTTTCCCTGCCGTCATTGGCGGATAGAAAAGAAGACATCCCTCTTCTGGCGGATCATTTCATTGAACGTTTTAATCATTTGACGGGAAAGAACATTGCAGGGATGTCCCAGAGAGCCCTGGCCACGCTGATGTTGCACGATTGGCCCGGCAACATACGCGAACTGGAAAATGCCATAGAGCATGCCTTTGTTCTCTGCCGGGAAAATATCATCCGCGTTGCCTGCCTTCCGGATCATATCCTCCCATCAACAGCACTGAAACCGATTTTTCCGGGATTGACGCTTAAGGAAATAGAGAAGCGCGCCATCCGCCAGGCCCTTGAAAGAAATCAGGGGAAAAAAGTCGCTACGGCCAAAGAACTCGGAATAGACAAAAACACCCTTCGTCGTAAGATACTTCGATTCGGTATCTGATCCCCAAGCCTGCCTTCCGATCAGGTAAAGCGACAGGTTTGAAGGCCGTTACGCGTTGGCTTCCTTCTTAAACAACGTTAACTTAAAAAGGAGGTTTCAAATGAACGGTGTCCCCCCTTTCCAATGGTAATGAAAAATTCAATCCCGTTCCTGGAATTGACAGCGCGAATTCGGCCCCCGTGTCGCTCGATGATTTTTTTGGTGATGGCAAGGCCGAGGCCTGTTCCCGCTTCTTTCACACCCGCCACCCGGTAGAAAGGTTCGAAGAGGTTTTCCAGTTCATCATCGGTCAACTTTCCGTAGGTGTTGAAAATACGCAATTGCAGACAATCCGGTTCCCGGGCCACATGGACCGAAATCCGCCCCCCCTGGGGAACGTACTTGACGGCGTTGTCCAACAGGTTGGAAAGGGCGGATTCAAGACTCTTTCGGTCCCCTTCCATGAACACCTCTTCGGGGATCTCAACCATGGATTCCACTCTCTTTTTCTCCATGGTGGTTTCAAAACGCAAGAGCAGCCCATGAAGCATCGACGACAGGTCCAGAGACACTTTTTCAAAGGCTCCCTCGTGAATGTCCAGTTTTGAAAACTCCAGAATGCGGCCGATAAGGCGGTCCAGTTCTCCAATGTCTTCGCAAATATGGTTGAGATGTTTTTCCGTTTCCCCCGATTTTCCCTTTTTCATCTGTTCGCGCATGATTTCTTCTGCGATCCGGATTCTGGCCAGGGGGCTTCGCAATTCATGGGACACATTGGCCGTCAACTCCTTCCCGCCGCTTATCATCCGCTCAAGCCTTTCCGCCATCAAATTGAAAGTGGTTCCCAGCTGTGCAATTTCGTCCCTCCCTTTCACGGAGGTCCGGTGGGACAGGTCCCCCCTGGAAAAGCGGATGGCTGATTTTCTCAATCTGTTTAACGGCTTGGTGATGAGTCTTGCAACCGGGATCACCAGTAGCGCGATAACGGCTCCGATCACCAGCAACCCCACGGCGAACCCCCATCTGTGGCGGGAACTGTCAATGGTTTCAAACAGGGAGTGGAGATGAACAATTTGACCATCCGCCAGTTGAATGGGGATGGATATATAAAGCCCGCGACCTTTTCGAAAGGCCCGCTCGATTTCAAAAACACCCGTTTCCCCGTCAATTTCCACACGACGCCGTTTTTCCGGAGCCTTTGGTATGACGCCGTCAAAGGACTTGAAAAGGGGCTTTTCATGGGAATCAGTGACCCAGAACCTGGCCCCGTAGATCTCCCCCATTCGTACGGTGAAATCCCGAAGAACCCCTTCTGCGGAGGCGGGCGAAAGGGTATGGGAGCGGACCTTTTCCTCCAGATACGCTTTTACCAGGGTGGCGTGGCCTTTTGCGTATTGCTCAAAGCGCTCACGGAAATGCTTTCCCGGAAAATAAATGAACAGAGCAAACGTCAGCAGCTGTGTCAGCACCAGAATGGCCAGGAAACAGAAGAATATTTTGGTATAAAGTCGTCCGATCTTCATTTCGTATCCACAAATATATAACCGGCGCCCCAGACCGTTTTGATGCGCTCGGGAGAGCGGGGGTTGGATTCCACTTTTGCACGCAACTTGCTGATGTGCACATCAATACTTCTGTCAAAGGCCATGAAATCTCGACCCTTGGCCATGTTCATGAGCTGATCGCGGCTGAGGGTTCTGTTGGGATGTTCCATCAAAACCTTCAGTATTTCGAATTCGGTTGAGGACAATGCCACTTCTTCATTTTCCACCTTGACCACCCGTTTTGCTTTGTTCAGAATCAGCCCCCCCGCCTCGATCAAGTGATTCCCATTTTGCCCCGCGTCTCCCTTAATTGCTAGAGCGGATCTTCGCAGAACCGCCCTGATACGGGCCAGCAGTTCCCGTGGGTTGAAGGGTTTGGGGAGATAATCGTCGGCGCCGAGCTCAAGGCCCACAATGCGATCCGCATCTTCCCCTCTGGCGGTGAGCATGATCACGGGAACCGTAAAGGCGGTTCGGATCTCCCTTAAGATGTCAAATCCGTCTTTATGGGGCAGCATGATGTCCAGCAGGACGATATGGGGGTTTTCGGTTTTGATGGCCGATAAGACCCGCCTGCCGTCCGGAAGCGTTGCGGTCTGAAACCCGAATTCCGTCAGGTACTCGGTCAAAAGTGCCCGAAGCTTTTGGTCATCATCTACGATCAAAACCTTTTTGTCCATATAAGTCCCCGCTATTTTTCAATTTTTTACATTCTTTAACATTTTTTAACATCCATCACAAACATTCTTTACGTTCCGGGTCTATGCTGAAAACAAAACGGCGCACACAGCGTCAAAACATCAGAAAAAGGAGGGGTTGTCATGCTGAAAAAAAGATCTTTGATTGTGGGGCTGGCTCTGTTGGGGGCCATCGTGATTGCTGGAACGGGTTTTGTGGGATGCCAAAAACCATCCATGTTTTGTGGCGGCGGGTTTCACGGCAAAGAATTTCCGAAACATGTTCTCGAAAAAATTGACTCGGCGGTTGAAACGCTTGATCTTAGGAAAGATCAACAGGCACGGTACGAAGAAATTCGGATAAAGGTTGAAAATGAACTGGTTGAGGTGGGCAATCAAAGAGAGATATTCTTTGAAAAAGTGAAAAGCGAAATGGGCAAAGAGAATCCTGATTTGACCGTTCTTTCAGGGCTTGTGAAATCTCAAGTGGAAAATCTTCCGAATCGTGTGGGTATGTTCATTGATGATTTCATGTCATTTTATGAGGTTCTGGATGAAAACCAAAAGGCTGTAATCACAACGCACTTAAAGAAGAAGTTCCAAAAACTCGAGGCGTTCAAGGCATTTTTATCCTCTTAGAAAACATAGGGTTTCCCTGGGGAGTGAACTTTTCCCAGGGAAACCATGACGCATCCCGAAAACCCAAAAACCACACAGGAGATTCGGAGAAAGAGGAATTCACCACAATGAAGAAAGGAAATATCATGATAGAATATCTCTCAAGACGGGAATTTATCGGCAAAAGCGCGCTGATGGCAGGGGGTGCGCTGGGGAGCCTGGCAGTGGGAAGGCGCGTGGCTTTGGCTGAAATCGGATCTGACGCCGGAGTCAAATTTCTGGAAAGCCGATGCAATGAAAACCAACAGGATTCAAAAATCCTGGTCGCCTACGCCAGTCGATGCGGCTCCACGGGAGGCGTCGCCGGAAGCATAGCAGGGACCCTTTGCGACAGGGGAGCATCGGTGGACGTGCTCCAGGTAGATAGTGTTTCAGACCTGACGTCCTATCATGGCATTGTGATCGGAAGCGCCATTCGCAGTGACCGCTGGTTGCCCGAAGCATCAGATTTCGTAGAGGCGCATCAGAACGTTCTTCGCCACATCCCCGTGGCCTATTTTCTCACGTGTCTGACACTGGTCCGTTCCACGGAGGAGAATCGGAAAAAGGCGACCGGCTTCCTGGAACCTCTCCGAGAGAAAACACCCCATGTGATACCCGTGGACACAGGTCTCTTTGCGGGCGCCCTGGCATATGATAAGCTTTCCTTCCCGGTACGAATCATCATGAAAATGAAAATGCAGGGAAAAGATGTGGCAGAAGGGGACTACAGGGACTGGGGATCCATCAGATCCTGGGCGAGGCGCATTGCCCCCGTGCTGATCAACAAACATAACAACACTCGGATCAAGGCATCATAAAGGTTCCGGAGCCGGCGCCCACGGCGCTCGTATTCGGGAACCTCCCATCCGAGGCCCTTAGTCCAGATCCAGTTTTGCTTTGCATTGATTACATTTTACAACGCCACGGAAAACTTTATTGCCGCATTCAGGACAGAAATAGCGGGCTTCTTCATCCATGACCCATTTTTCCGTGCCGAATTTTCGTCGATAGGGGACAGACCGTAAAATGACCTTTTTTCCGACAGCCATGGGGAAATCGTCAATATGCCGGCAAGGAAATTCATCGCATTCATGACATCCGGTGTACCCCTTTTCTATGGTGCATTCTCTGATCTCACACTGCCTGCAATGCATAAACAACTCATCAGAAAAACAGCCGCTGCATCGAATATCCTCTGGTGAAAGATCTTTACTGTTGGGAAGCGTGCCTTTACCGGAAACCCCTCCTTTGTATAGACCCGCCAGCCTTTCCTTGAATTTTTGGTTGTTGTCGCGATCTGCCATATAAATGGCACAGACGCCGCAATATAGCCCGCAAGGAGAGACGAATTTCGGATTTATTTTCATGATTCTGTTCCTTGTCATGGTTTGACCTCAGATTGGCCCCTTTGTTGGTTATCCGATTTGGGTGGGGCCGATGAAATACAGCGATTGGTTGGGCATCAGCCCCTCTATTTAGTGCCCGAACGAAAACTGTCTTTTTTGCCAATCTCTGCGTCAGAGAAAAATTTGAATCCTCGAAATATTCAATATATTCCTGCGGTTAAAATTTTGATCTTCCTTGACCTTGACGAAAAATCCTAGTTTTCGTTCAGACACTATTTAGTGAAGTATTTTTTTGTAAATACCAGAGGTGTCGCTAATAGGACGAGCATTATTGTGTTAAAAACAATGTTAAATGTAACACCGTATATGGCAGAAATTGCCGTATCGGCACAGTACCAGATGCCGGTTCCAAATGCCAGGCCGTTCCAAGCCCATCTCTCACGAGTTTTAAACGGGTAAAAAGCCCAAAATGCTATCAATGTTCCCCACCCTGCAATCACTGCTCCCAAGACGCCATATATCCAACCCTGGAATTTCAATGTGTTCTCAGGCAATTCTGCATTCACCCAAAAAATTGGATCAATCTGTTTATTAAAGAGAAAATCCATCAAACTTGATTGACTGAAAAAGGTTAAAAAAAGTCCAAAACCAACCAGATAAATACCAACTATTAGAAGCCATTTTTGCCAAAAATTGAAATTTCCCACTTCGAATAACCTCTACCAAGAAGTCTTTTAATCCTTGATAAAAAGGGATCGTCAAGCCTTCATCATTGCACTTCGCCGGAAAGCAAAGCCCGACCTTTCTTCGCCGTATGCGTATGCACAAACACCCACTTCTTATCAATCCCGGTGCTCCTGGCCAACGAATCCGCAATACTATGCATAATTACGGCAACATCAGCATTGGTCAAAAAATTGGGCACATATAGATCAACAAAAATCGGATGCCCCTCAGCCTTTTTCCCCATGCAGTTGATCGCCTCAAACCGTTGCCAATAACAGGTAAGCAGCTTGCGATCTAATCCGCTGTCCCGTGAGACGTCTTGGCTCAGGCGGTCAAGAACGGCATCCACGTTTACCTCCAGCGCCGGGGGTGCGGTAACGCGGACCATGGGATCACCGGGAAGCAACCCCCCGGAGGCCTCGGCGAATCCGACCATCACGAACAACAGACACGGAACCGAATATACTAGCCGACACAACATCGCCCACATAATTTTTTATCTCCTTGCAAAGATGGGGTAAAGAATCTCTCCGAGTCTTTTCTCAGTCCCGATTCTTTTGGGCCATGGCCTGTAAATCCCGATTGATAAATTTCCGGGGCACCAGCGTTACCCGCTGGCAATTCCCTAGTGGGCTTTCATCCACCAGAAGAGGGCACTCGTAAGCTTCTTCCAGGGTTTTGAAGGTGAATACCTCCGCGGGCAGGCCCATTTTAACAATCCGTCCTTTTTTGAGCAGCATGAGGCGGTTACCGTACATGGCCGCCAGATTGATATCGTGGGACACCATCACAATGGTGAGGTCTTTTTCCTCCCGCAGCTTTTCCATCAGATCCATGATCCGCACCTGATGGGCCAGATCCAGGGCCGCCGTGGGTTCATCAAGCAGGATGATCTGCGGTTCCTGGCAGATGGCTCTGGCAATGAATACCCTTTGACGTTCCCCACCGCTCAACTGATCCATTTTTCGCTCGGCCAGGGATTCCACTCTTGTAAAGGCCATGGCTTCTTCAGCTATTCTGATATCCAGATCCCCTTCCAGTCCTAAAAGACCCATACGGGGTGTTCGGGCCATGAGGATTAATTCTCTGACGGTAAACGGAAGATCTTCGGGAACGGTCTGGGGGACCAGGGCCATGATCTTTGCCAGAGAACGTCGGGAGTATTTTGCCATGGGGAGCCCTGCAATTTCAAGGTTTCCCCTCTTAAATGGCGTGATGGCGGATAGGATTTTCAGCAAAGTGGTCTTTCCCGAACCGTTGGGACCGATAACGATGAAAAATTCCCCTTTGGGCACGGAAAAGGAAACATCCTGAAGTACCGACAGGGATCCATAGGCGGCATGCAGGGAGGTGGCTTGGATAGATGGTTTCATGACGATTTTTTTAGCAATATGATGAAAAGGGGTGCACCGATCATAGCGGTTACGACGCCGGCGGGCATTTCCCCCTGTTCCGGCAATGTCCTGGCCAGAATGTCACAAAGCACCACATAGGCGCTCCCCCCCAGCAGGCAGGCGGGAACCAGCACCCGGTGGTCCGGTCCTACAATAAGCCTCAGCAGGTGTGGAATGACCAGCCCCACAAAGCCGATGGGTCCGCAGGCAGCTACCGTGGCGCTGACCATGATGGAGGTCGCCACCAGAAGGATTGCGGTGATGACTTTAATGTTGACCCCCATGGTCTGGGCCAGTTCTTTGCCCATGAGAAAGAGGTTCATGGTATTGGAAAGACAGAAAATCAAAACGGTACAGGGCACCACCACCGCAGCCAGCAGCCAGACCTGTGGAAGGTCCGCCATGGAGAGATCCCCCATGAGCCAGAAGATGATGTTGTGAAGGCGGTCGTCCTGGGTGATGGATATGAGAAACATGATAAACGCCCCGCAGAACGCATTGACCATGACCCCCGATAGAAGAAGGATGTTTTTTTTCAGCATGGTTTTGCCCGACGTCATAAACAGAAGAAGCAACAGGGTGGCCATGCTGCCGGCAAAAGCGGCGAGGCTTACGCCGGGAAAAGGGGACATGCCCGTCAGGATGCCGAGAATGGCCCCGATGCCCGATCCGCTTGAAATACCCAGGATATAGGGCTCGGCAAGAGGATTCCGAAGCAGGGCCTGAAAAACCAGTCCCCCAAGCGAAAGGGCTGCGCCGACCAGCGTCGCCAGAAACACCCGGGGCAGGCGGATGCGCCAGACAATGGTTTCAAGCATGGCGTCTGCCTTCTCTATGCCCAAAAGAGAGAATAAGGTCTCTTTGAAGTTGCTGCCGGTAGACCCCACGGAGATGCCTATAACCATGGTTACGGCGAGAACAAAGAGGAGCAGAATCGATATGATCCATATGCGTTTTAAAACGTGCGGCCTTTGGGTTTTCACGGTTTTTTCCTGTAGAGATCCGGGTGAATCGCTTCAGCAACCCGTTCCAGGCCATCAATGAGCCGGGGCGTGGGACGGTCGCAGAGATTGGAATCCAGAAGCAGGATGCGATTGTCCCGAACAGCGGGCATGAATGGCCATTTGGACCATTGTTTTTTGACACTCTTAAAACTGGCCCCCCTGGCCATGGAGGTGATAATCATAACGTCGGGGGAAAGGCCCAGTACCTGTTCACGGCTGTATCTTGGGTAGGCCACAGGGCCCTCTGCAAGATTTCTGCCCCCGGCCATGACGATCAATTCGTGAATATAGGTCTGGGTGCCCGCGGAAACAATGGGCGACACGCCGATTTGAAAAAAAACGCGGGGCTTGTGGGGTGATGTGGCCACCAGGGATTTCACCCGTTCCATGCGGGTGCGCATATCGGAAACAATGGCTTTCGCCTTTTGATCCGCGCCCAGGAGATGGCCCAGTTGAATAACGGTTTCAAGGACGGCGTTCAGGTCTCTGGGATCAACGGCATAGACGGGTATGCCCAAGTGTTCCAGCTTTCTGACCACCGCTATGGGGTTCCCATCCTTAATGCCGATACAGAGATCCGGCTTCAGGGCAACGATTTTTTCAAGATCCAGGTGAACATAGGAACCCACGCTAGGCAGCTTTTCAGCTGCAGCCGGAAAATCGCTGAACCGTGTGACTCCTTTCAGAAGATCCTCTTTGCCCAGGGCAAAAATGATTTCAGTAATGCTTGGGGCCAGGGAAACAACCCGTTTGAGATCGTCCGGAACGGTCATTTTCCGGCCCAGTTCGTCCGTCAGCACCCGGGCGTTGGGCTGTTGTCCATGAAATGCAAAAAGGCCCGAAAGGAAAAAGAAAACAGTCACGAGGAGTGTCTTTCTTGCGGTAGAGGCAAGCTGTAAAGCGCATCGAAGCATTTTACCCTCTCGTTATTCTCATCTTTAGGAAGTCAGAATATAGCGGTAGCCTGGTTTTTTTGAAAGAACTTTTTTACGAACAAGAAAAAATGATTTTTTTGATCCGGCCGTCGTAGCCACTTTGGCGGAGTCAGCAGCCCTTTTCTTCCGGTCTGGGTTCGTGTACCTTCCGGATCTGAACGGGAATTCACATGGGGACATTTTTAACTTGCATTTCATCATGTTATTGTTTATAAAACTTGGATATTTTTTTTGCTTGGATTTTCGAGAAGCGTTCTTAAGTTGTTTTGTGAAGATCATTTAAACGTCGATGTTGACATGTATGAGGCATCTTGGGAAGTGATCGTTTCACTTCAGATGCCTTATTTTCTTTGATGGTTGTCCTCATGGAAGTATTTTCTGTCGGTATAAAAGGCAAGGATGTTCACCCGGTGGAGGCGGAAACCCTTTCGGCTGCCGAGGCGCTGGAGCATCTGAAAGTGGGTGGACTGGACCGTGTGGTGGCGGTGAAGGCGAACGGGATCCTTCAGGATCTTTCGACTGAATTGGGTGCAAACACGGAGTTGGAACCCATTTACCGCCATTCTGATGAGGGTTTGGAAATCCTTCGACACAGCACTTCGCATGTGATGGCCATGGCCGTTAGAGAACTCTTTCCCGGCGTGAAAGTGACCATCGGACCCGCTGTGAAAGATGGATTCTACTACGATTTTGATTACGAGCGGCCTTTCAAAGAGGATGATCTTCAGCATGTGGAAGAAAAGATGAATGAGATCATTGCGGCTGATCTTCCCTTTACCAGAAAAGAGATGGCCGTTTCGGAGGCAGTGGCGTTCTTCAAAGCGCAGGGTGAGGATTACAAGGTTGAACTCATCGAAGACCTGGGGGCGGAGACGGTCTCCCTATACACCCAGGGGAGTTTTACGGACCTGTGTCTCGGGCCGCATATTCCTTCCACCGGCATGATTAAGGCGTTTCATTTGATCAAGGTGGCCGGTGCATATTGGCGGGGCGATGAACATCGGCCCATGTTGAGCCGCATATACGGTGTGGGTTTTTCCGACCGGAAGCAGCTGAAAAAGCATCTACATATGTTGGAGGAGGCCCGAAAACGGAACCATGTGAAGCTCGGGACCCAGCTGGAACTTTTCAGTACCTATGAAGAAGTGGGTGCGGGAATGGTTGTCTGGCACCCCAACGGCGCCATGTTGCGTTACCTTCTGGAGGATTTTGAGATTTCGGAGCATCTCAAAAGAGGCTATGAGCTGGCGAGAGGCCCGGAGATCCTGAAGACGGACTTGTGGAAAAAATCCGGGCATTTTGACAACTACCGCGAAAACATGTATTTCACCGAAATTGATGGGCAGTCCTATGGCATAAAACCTATGAATTGCCTTTCCCACATGCTGATTTTCGGCTCCAAAATCAGAAGTTATCGTGATTTGCCCAAGCGGTATTTTGAATTGGGAACGGTCCACAGGCATGAGCGATCAGGGGTTTTGCACGGTCTTTTCCGGGTCCGGGAATTTACCCAGGATGACGCTCACATTCTCTGTACGCCTGAGCAGCTCAATGGTGAGATCAAAGGTGTCCTTGATTTTGTTAAAGAAGTGATGGGGGTTTTTCAGTTCGATTATGACTTGGAAATCAGTACTCGCCCCGAGAAATCTATCGGTTCCGATGAGGACTGGGAACTGGCCACCGAGGCGCTTATCAAAGCCATGGATGAGCTTCAATTGAACTATGAGATTAATAACGGTGATGGTGCTTTTTATGGTCCCAAGATCGATGTCAAGCTTGAAGATGCCCTCGGTCGAAAATGGCAGTGCGCAACAATCCAATGTGACTTTACACTTCCTGAAAAATTTGACCTGAGCTTTATTGGAAAAGATGGAGAAAAACATCGGCCCGTTATGATTCACCGGGTAATACTCGGCGCTATTGAGCGATTTATCGGCGTTTTGATAGAGCATTATGCCGGCGCGTTTCCCACCTGGCTGGCTCCGGTTCAGGTCTCCATCCTTACGGTGACAGACCGAAATATTCCGTTTGGTGAAAAGGTGGCTGAAACGCTTCTGGCAGCGGGTATTCGGGTTGTGTCCGATTTCAGAAATGAAAAGTTGGGTCTCAAGGTGAGAGAGGCCCAGTTAAAAAAGATTCCTTATATGTTGATTATTGGGGATAAAGAATGTGATAATGATGGCGTAACCCCAAGGAAAAGGAATGGTCAAAATCTCTCTTTGATGAGGGCACATGAGTTTATTGACCTGATTACCATGGAGTGCAAACAGAGGAGGGAATGGCAATAAGAAAAAAATCTGACGACGTAAGGATCAATGAGAAGATCCGCTCCGAGAAAGTGAGACTGATCTCCGCTGAAGGAGAGCAGTTGGGAATTCTGTCTTTTCAAGATGCTCTGAACGAGGCCAAGGATGTAGGGTTGGACCTGGTTGAGGTCGCGCCCAATTCAGATCCACCGGTCTGTCGCGTAATGGATTATGGCAAGTTCCGGTACGAGGCCAGCAAGAAAGTTCAGGAGGCACGCAAGAAAACCCGGGGCGGCCAGATGAAGGAAATTAAACTTCGGCCTCACACTGAAGATCACGATCTTGGGTTCAAGATCAAAAATCTTAAGAAATTCCTGGATAAAAAACACCGGGTCAAAGTCAGCGTCTTTTTCCGTGGGCGGGAGATGGCGTTTATGAAAGCCGGCGATGATCTTTTGAAACGGGTGGCTGAAGAAGTCTCCGAAATCGGAACCGTGGACCAGCCTCCTGCCAGGGAGGCCCGGAATCGAATGACCATGGTCATTGTTCCGAAATAACGAAAACAACATATAGGTCTTTTGGGTTCAGCGCTGCTGAGACAAGGCATACCTTGTCTCTACGATCTTTTGTCGTTGGCAAAAGTTGAAAGGGTGCTGTTTTTTCCTTGGGAGGCTTTAACCAGTAGTGGAGGGCAATCATGCCGAAAATGAAGACCAACCGCGGGGCAGCCAAGCGCTTTAAAACCAGCGGTTCTGGAAAAATTGTGAGGAACAAGGCTTTTTCGAGCCATATTCTTACCAAGAAAAGCACGAAAAGAAAACGGAATCTTCGAAAATCAACCGTGCTGGATCCCGCTAATCTGAAAGGTGTCAAGCGGATGATTCCATATGGCTAGTTTTGTGCTTTTCTTAACAAAATTTTGAACGAATAACTGCAGCAAAGAGGGTTTGTCATGTCAAGGGTTAAAAGAGGCTTTAAAGCCAGAAGAAGACGGAAAAAAGTATTAAAGGCAGCAAAAGGATACCGGGGGGGACACAGCAAACAGTACAGGACGGCTGAAAATGCCGTGATGCGGGCCGGGATGTATGAATACCGCGACCGCAGGGTTCGAAAACGTGATTTTCGAAAGCTGTGGATTATCAGAATCAATGCGGCAGCCCGTGCCCACGGGATTTCCTACAGCCGATTGATGGCAGCGCTCACCAAGGCGGGTGTTGTTCTGGATCGTAAGGTGCTCGCAGATATGGCGGTGAATGATCCGGCGGGATTTTCCCGGTTGGCCGCAATGGCCTCGTAACGGTACGCCGGGTGGATAACACCATGAAAGACCAGCTTCTGGAACTGGAAAAACGCGCCATTGATGAAATTGCCGCCATTGATGACCCGTCCGGCCTTGAGCCGTTTCGGATCAGGTACCTGAGCAAGAAAGGCGCGCTGACATCCCTGATGAAAAATCTGGGAACGCTTAGTCGCGCGGAACGTCCGGAAGCGGGTAAACTCGCCAATCAAATCAAGGTAAACCTCACCCGCCATTTTCAGAATGCCAAATTATCTCTCGAAGCCGGAAGGAGCGGGGACGCGGGTTCCGTGGATGTGACCCTGCCCGGTAGAGAACCCCTTTACGGTCACCTGCATCCCATCACATCGGTGATCAAGGAGGTGTGCCTCATTTTTTCACGGATGGGGTTTCGGGTGGTCAAAGGTCCCAATGTGGAGTTGGATTATTACAATTTCGAGGCGCTGAACCTACCCAAAGACCATCCGGCCAGGGATATGCAGGATACATTTTATATATCCGAAAATGTGGTTTTGAGAACCCACACCTCTCCCATTCAAGTGCGTGTCATGGAAACCCAAAAGCCGCCTGTCAGCGTCATTGCGCCGGGAAAAGTATATCGACGTGATTCCGATGTTTCCCACACCCCCATGTTCCATCAGGTCGAGGGGCTTCTGGTGGATCGGGATGTTTCTTTTGGTGAATTAAAGGGAACGCTCAGCAGTTTCATTCATCAGATGTTTGGCAGCGATACCCAGCTGCGCTTCAGACCCAGTTTCTTTCCTTTTACCGAACCCAGTGCCGAGGTGGATATCCGGTGTGTTATTTGCGGAGGAAAAGGATGCCGGACATGTTCCCATACGGGATGGCTGGAAATACTGGGTTCCGGTATGGTGGACCCTGAAGTATACGGTTTTGTTGATTATGATCCTGATGTATACAGTGGCTTTGCCTTTGGCATGGGGATTGAGAGAATTGCCATGTTGAAATATGGGATCGATGACATTCAACTCTTCTTCAAGAATGATATGCGGTTTTTGAACCAATTCTAATAGCGTTCACAAAAGAGTAATCCATGAAGGTAAGTTTAAACTGGTTGAAAGAATACGTTGATATCGAGCTTTCTCCCGAGAGCCTCGGCCATCTTCTCACCATGGTGGGTCTGGAAGTGGAAGGGATTGAGGTAGTGGGTCAATCCCTGGACCATATTCTGGCGGCCAGGATTCTGGAAGTGACGCCCCACCCCAACGCCGACCGCCTTTCCCTCTGTCGGGTCGATACGGGAACCGATAGGGTTCAGGTGGTTTGCGGTGCACCCAATGCGGCTGAAGGGGTTCTGGCCCCCTTGATCCTACCGGGCGGAAAACTTCCGGACGGTACGAAAATAAAGGAAGGCCGTATTCGGGGGGAGATTTCAAAAGGCATGCTCCTGGCTGAGGATGAAATGGGTCTGACGGATGATCATACCGGGATTATGATTCTACCTGAGAGTGTAACCCCTGGAACGCCCCTCTCCTCCCTATTACCCTTTCCCGACTGGGTTTTTGATGTGAGTATTACCCCCAACAGGCCGGATTGCGCCAGTGTCCTGGGTATTGCCAGAGAGATTGCTGCTAACACGGGGAAACAGCTGAAAAGTTTTGAAAAAAGGGTGGATGCAAAGGGGCCGGCCGTGGACGGGCTGACGAACGTTTCCGTCCAGGATCCGGATGGGTGTCCCCGTTATGCGGCAGCGGTTGTGCAGGATGTTTGCCTTAAACCCACACCATTCTGGAT
>Ga0257125_1000572_pt1 | contig 46539 bp, 40 predicted proteins | sample SI106_200metaG_FD_190183 | JGI IMG/M metagenome (GOLD analysis project Ga0257125, IMG submission 190183) | Marine microbial communities from Saanich Inlet, British Columbia, Canada - SI106_200 | ecosystem: Environmental > Aquatic > Marine > Inlet | place: Canada: British Columbia | collected... | reverse complement strand
ATCAATTTGTTAAGGTGACATGATGAGCCGTGTACGGACCCGTACGCACGGTTCTGTGGGCAGTCGGGAGCTTTGCTCCCACTGACCCGATAGGAACGAGCGGCGGGGAGGGACGGGTATGCGATTGTTAACAACTATCAGATAAGACTGCGTTCCATGAACATGACGTCAAACGGCAGATGTTCAAATAGTTTTGTGATCCCCTCCTTGAAACCGATATTGGAATACCAATTCTTCAATTCATGCTGTTTTGCAATAATACCTATGCTGATATTTTTATATCCAAGAATTTTAGCTTCATGAAATGTATAATCAACAAGCATTTTCCCAAATCCATTATTTCTGTTTTCTGGAATAACAGCCAATCTTTCAAGATAACATAATTCAGGGTCTGCTTTCTCTAATGCGGCACATCCTATGTCTTTTCCTTTGGATTCAAGCATAAAATATATGACCCCTCTTTCAAAATCTGCATTAATCCACTCAGCAGTACAATTCGACGGATGTTTAGGACAATTGTTCTTATTGAGACCGAATCTATCAGCTACCGTCTGATACGAGTTTTTTATTATTCTTGTCAGAGTTTCGACATCTGCGATTGTTGTTCGTCTTATTTTCATTTCATTGGTTAATCAAGGTTTCTTGTTAACGCCGGTCTGAGCCGTGGCTTAGCCGAAGGTTGTTTTACAATGTTGATACCAGAATCACTGACCTTTAATCCACCAAAGGGCGATTGCCGTCGGCTCCAGATTTCTGTTGGGATTTTAACAATTCAAATGGTTGAATAGATTTTAATTCTAATTCTTCCTTATTCCTTGCGAAATAAAGATCCCATCTTAACTGTAAATTCATCCAAAAATCTTCAGAAACTCCAAATGCCCTTGATAGTCTTAGAGCAGTACTCGGTGTAATTCCACGGCGTTGATTAATGATTTCATTAATTCGCTGATAGGGGACATGAATAGCATTTGCTAAATCCCGTTGAGTTAATCCCATTGGAACCAAAAACTCTTCCAATAGCATTTCACCTGGATGTGTAGGTGTTCTATGTGTAGGTACTCGTACCATTTTTAATCTCCTAATAATACTTGATTAGTGATAGTCCACTATCTCAACTTCATCTGGACCACTGTCAGCCCATTTGAAACATATCCGATATTGATTGTTAATCCGAATGCTGTACTGGTCTAATCTATCATGTTTCAATGCTTCCAGCATATTTTTGGGAGGAACTGACAGATCAATTAGCGAAGTAACTGAGTCAGTTTGATCCAGTTTTCTGGAGGCAACTTTCCAAAGCACTGTTGGGCATTCTTTCCTAGCTTCTTTTGTCGACCTACCGTAAAATACGTCTTCTGTGCCTTTATTCTTAAAAGTTTTTACCATGAAATCACTGTATCACGGATACCATGCTATGACAAGTTTGTAATTTTAATATTATTTCAATTGATTAAATCATCCCAACGTGAATCTGAGCCGCGGCCAAGCCGAAAGCTGAACAATAATGATGTTGCCAAGACCACCAAATTTAAAGTCAACGAGGGGGCGATTGCCGTCGGCTCAAGATTTTTGTTGGGAAAAAATAAGCTCAATACATCATTCATTGGCTTGACAGTACTAAAAAGTACATGTACAGTTTTAAGTACAACATATCAAGGAGATTAATATGGACACCATATCATATACAAAGGCCCGTGAAAATCTAGCCAGCACTATGGAAAAAGTCTGCGATGACCACAATCCTTTAATAATAACCAGAAAAAGCAACCGTCCAGTGGTAATGCTTTCACTAGAAGATTACCAAGCAATGGAGGAGACTACCTACTTATTACGAAGCCCAAAAAATGCCAAACGTTTACTAGAATCTATAATCGAGCTGGAAAATGGTGAAGGATTAACGAAAGAGTTAATCGAATGAACATTAGATTTTCCAGCAACGCTTGGACTGATTACCTATACTGGCAAAAAACAGATAAAAAATTACTCAAGCGAGTCAATACATTAATTCGTGATATCCAGCGTCATCCACATGAAGGGATTGGTAAACCTGAACCATTAAAACATGGACTTTCTGGATATTGGTCACGTCGAATAAATGATGAGCATCGCATTGTATATAAATGTGAAAATGAAACAATTATGATTGCTCAGCTTCGATTTCACTATTAAACGGATTAATTACTCCCCCTCCATCTCCAAAAGTTTACCTTCCCAACGCTGAATTCACCGTCGGCCCACGTGGGACCTGACCGACACGGTAATGGGTTGTTTAACATTGGGTAAAGTATAAACCACAAAATGTGCGGGGCCGCCCAGTGAAATGACCTGTTCGGTGCTGACACCTTCACATCACTTGATTGTTTTTACGAAATGTATTGTCTCGGGAAGACAGGTTCCTCCCTACTGTCTAGCAGATTCCCTGTGGATGTGGGTCAAGCTGATATCAAGGAGTGTATCGCCGCTGTAGTGGTTGATTCCAGCGGGAAGGGTCGATTCATTACAGCCCAAAAGTTTCTGGAGCAGGTTAAAGACGGCGACAAACGAATCTACCTGGTCAATGGGAAACCCCTTGGAATCGTCAACCGACTACCCGCACCCGGCAGTTTCCTGGCCAATATTCACCAGGGAGCACGATGCGAGGCCGCAGAATTGAATCCCAAAGAGGAACAGATCATTCAAGCCCTCGCTCCTCTATTGAAGGAGATGGGACTATTCCTGGTCGGATTGGATATGATCGGAGAACAGATCACTGAAATCAACCTGACCAGCCCCTCGGCGGTTCGTCAGATTAACCAGGTGATGGGAAAAAGTGTCGAAAAAGAGATCGTCGCAGCTATGGTACGTCATGTCGACGCCCACAGCAATATTATTAACATGAGTGAGTATCGAAAAACCTCATAAGTCAAAGGCGCACGCAGGTTTATTTATTTCGGTTCTTCAGATTTCTGTGGTTGGATGAGCAGGGTTTGATATCCAGCCACAATTCTAATTAAGGTAGTCAGCCAGCAAAGAGCAGCAAAAACGTAGGCCAGGATTGGGAAATAGTCTGGTAAAAGACAAAAAAGTACGAGAAAGATTATTGTTTCCGTACCTTCAGTTAAGCCCTCCAGGTAATAAAGACCTTTTTGAGGATAGCGGACGCTTTTAATATTGCGTCTGGCTGCCATGACCGCAAAAGCCAGAAAACTTGAACCGGTGCCAATAAAAGCAAAAATCAATGTGGCAGCGGCCAGTGCATTCTGTTCAGGGTTGCTCAACGCAAAACCCCAAATCACCGCCGAATAAAAAATAAAATCCAGGGTGATGTCGAGAAACCCCCCGGCATCCGTTGGGGTTCCTAATCTGGCAAGGGTCCCGTCGAGACCGTCCAATGCTCGATTGGCAATAATAATGGCCAGGGCCAATAGATACATGTTGACCCATAACGCCGGAACTACCAATATTCCCACCAAAAAGCCGATTATTGAGACTTGATTGGCCGTCACACCCGTTTTATCAACAATGTCTGCGGTTTTTTCCAGAGCTGGCTTTGTCCATGCCAACGCCCATTTATCCAACATACTATTCCCCCTGGTTCGCCAGATTTATAATCTGTCCCTGTGGACAATCACGATGATCGTGAGATACCAATAAAGCTGGAATATCCATGCTCCTGATGGTTTCAAAGACAAACGACCGAATTTGATCCTTTAACTCCTGATCAAGCTTGGAAAAAGGTTCATCCAGCAGTATCGCTTCCGGTTCAGCCAGGAGGCTTCTCAAAAGACTGACACGAGCTCTTTGTCCTCCAGAAAGAGTCTCAGGATCTCTTTTTTCAAAACCGGACAGCCCGGCCTTCATTAGTGCTTCCCTGATTTTTTCTTTCTTTTCTGGCTTTTCCATTTCAGATGGCAGGGCAAAAGCCAGATTTTCAGCAATATTCATGTGGGGAAAGAGCAGGTCGTCCTGAAACAGAATTCCAATGCGCCGTTTTTCCATCGGAAGCGCAAGAATTGTCCGCTCGTTCAGGGAAACATCTCCACTGAGCACAAACACGTCAGCCAGATTCCCACAAATAGCAGACAAAAGGGTAGATTTCCCGCAACCACTGGGTCCCATGATACTGGCAATTTCCCCTGGCTTAATTTCCAAAGAGAGAGAAGAAAACAGGGGCCTGCCATCAATATAAATTTGGACTGTCTCTAATTTGAGCATTTTTGCGTGATTGGCTTAAATTTGCATACCCTTTCTCTGACGAAAATAAAACCGGGGAATAAATAAAGCGCTTAAAAAAACCATCAACGGTGTTAATAGCTGGAATAGTGCATAAACAGAAACGATTCGTCTATCAGAGCCGCTTGCCAGGTTCACCGCTTCCGTGGTGATTGTATCAAACCGACCGGCCCCAATAAAAAGTGTGGGCAGGTATTGTGCAACACTGACAGAAAAGCCGATGGCCGCTGAAAACAGTACCGGCCGCATTAGCATTGGTAGCTTAACTTTAAGGAACGCCTGCCAGGGAGAGCGGCACAATGTCACCGCCACATCTGTTATTCTTTGATCATAACTACGATAAATGGGACCCAAACTCAAAAAAACATAGGGCAAAACAAACAACAGATGTGACCAGACCAGGCTGAGCCAGATGCCATCAAGACGTAAAATAACCAACGTCACCTGAACACCAAACAGAAAAGCGATTTGAGGAATTAACAAAGGCAGGTAGATCAACCAGAGGATTTTGGTCGTGTTGGTTTTCAACCCCCGTTTCAACATCAGAATTTCATTTTCAAGACACCCGATGACCAGAATGACAGCTAAGAAAGAGGCTGTAATTCCTGTGGATATTGTGTTCCAGATTGGTCCCCCTATTTGCAGAACCCCATTACGCCAAAATTGGGTGCTCCAGGTTGCAGGTAGAAAATCAGGAAACTGCCAACGCCAGGTAAAAGACCAGACCAGTAGAACCAGAATGACTCCGATTGAAACCCCGACAAGGGCTAAAACAAGAAAATTCGAAAGGGTTGAAAACAAAAAAAATCGGGACCGCCGTTGCCCGTTTATCAGCCAGCTTCTGAAAATCAACTTTACACCAGCCTCCAGCAAGTACAGCAGGCCGATACTGCTCACCACCAGCAGCAAGATCAGCGTTGCCCCTGCAGCACCCAGCAGGCGATACTCAAAATCAGGATCGTTAAACCATCTGAACACCTGAACTGCCATTGTGGGGGGAGCTGTGGGGCCTACCAGGAGAGCTAAATCCACAACAGAAAGGGAATAAGCCAGAACCGCAAAAAGTGCCAGGCGAATTTTAGGGTATAATTGGGGCAGGATGATCTTAATCCACACCTGGACGGTCTCATATCCCAGACTTCTTCCCACAGCTAAAGAGCGCCGGACATCTATGCGGCCGAGAGCGCCCAGAGACATCAAAATTAAAAACGGAATCTCTTTCAACACCATCACCAGCATCAGACTTATGCCATAGGCATCCTTCATCAGGCTCCAATCCGGTGGAACGACAAAGCCCGTCAGTCCCGGGGAGAGCAATCTTAGGACCCAACCGCTGGGAGCAGCTAAAAAAAGAAATCCGATGGCAAACGCTGCATGGGGAACAGCCAGCAGTGGAGCCAGTGCCTGATCCAGCAACCGCCAGAACTGATTATGATAACTGAAGGCAAAGAGAAAAAAAGTAAATATAAAAGCCAGGAGAGTCGCCCCAATCCCTGAAATCATAGTGGCAATCAGGGAGCTGTTAAATCCCGGATAGGAGAAGAGTCGAATCCAGTGTATCACTGAAAAGTGATTAAATCCGATAGACGGCATATAACCAAAAGCCTGTGTCCAGGTGCTGATCAGTCCAATCACAATAGCGGATAAAAAACAAACGAGTGTCACAATTGGGAAAAGTCCCAAACTGCTTATTTTTTTGTGATTTATTACTGGCGGATTCTCCATTCCCTACTTATGATAGCGGCGCAGCCAGGCTTTTTCCAAAGCGTCCACCCAACTGGAATCCGGTTCAAGCAGCACCTTTCCCAAGGCAGCGGGTGACAGGGTTGCAATCCCCAGGGGTAATTTATTAAACATTATTCGATCTTTTGCATTCAGCTTATCAACTGCCAGAACAGTCGGATCGCCCCAAATCGAAGGTTTGGCTTTGTGCAGTTGTGCCATGGGGGACATCAGATAGTTGGCAAAGACCATGGCACCCTCTTTTGCATTCGAATTAAATGGTATACCGACAAAATGAGTGTTGCCGATCGTTCCTGATTCATGCACATACGTCCTGACTGTATCTGGTAGCTCACCATTGGCAATGGCATTACTGGCATCATTCGGATTAAAACTCAGTGAGATAAAAATCTCACCATCATTCAACAGCTGTTTCATCTCGGGAGCACCATGTGTGAATGTTTTACCCTTGCGCCACATATAAGGGCGCAGCTCATCGAGAAACTCCCAAAGTGGCGCTGTTACCCGATTAAAATCAGCGAGTGCCACCGCTTGATATAGGGGAGTTCTGTCAGTTGCGAGCTCCAACAAAGCTTGTTTAATAAAAGTGGTTCCATGAAAACTGGGTGGTGCTGGATAGGTCACTCTGCCTGGATGTTCTTTAGCAAACTTCAGGAGTTGTTTCATTCCAGACGGATGCCAGGTAACCCGTGCCGTATCGACCATAAAAACCAACTGAGCCATTCCCCAGGGGGCTTCCATATGATCAACGGGCGTTGTAAAGTCAAAAAGAACAGTAGGTTTATTCTCAGTATCCACAAAACGATAATTGGGCAGTTTTTCGGTGAAGGGCCCTGAAAGCAGCTGATTTTTTTTCATGGCTTTAAAGTTTTCACCATTAATCCACATTAAATCCACACTACCGCCGCTGGTTCTGTGGGCTGATTTTTCAGCTAAAAGACGATTGACCACGTCACCAATGTCAGTTATTTTTACATGCTTAACCACTACACCATACTTCTGTTTAACCTCGGTCGCTGCCCAGCGTATATAGTTGTTTACCCTGCTGGATCCTCCCCAGGCATTAAAATAAATTGTTTGCCCTCTGGCTTTTTTCGTTATCGCAGGCCATTCATCAGCATGCACGGCAACCGATCCCAGAGTCATCAGCGATAAAACCAGAATTTTTAACATCGTGTTCATTATGGTCTCCTTATTAGCCGGTAAAAAACTAATGAATTACCCCGCCGCAAGCGGCGGGGTATCAGAAAAGCATTCTTTACTGGATCCCGGCTTTCGCCAGGATAATATAACGCCGTAAGCGGCGGGGTATTGAATCCAAGCTTCGCAATAGACAAGTGCCAGGTTTGAATAAATTTTCCATTAAATAGCTAACTGCAAATTTCTTACCTAATAAATTGTTCTTTCCAGAGAACTAGACCTTTTGTTATTCTACCCCCTTTACCATTCTTTGAAACCGTCTTCCATCAATCCGAATCAAGAAACCGTGCTTTAGGGATATCCCCTGCAACAAAACTGGCAAAGAAAGAATCCGTTTTAATGCTTCTAAAGCCTACTTATACATTTATGCCGGCTATTTTACAACCACGCTGAAGTAAATGAGGAGCAGAAATAACTGCGCCGCTCATTTTCGCCATATCCGCACAGAGTACGCTGGCAAAGCACTATTTTGGGCCTGGTATAAAACTTGCTGAATATAGGGTGTCTTCTGAACTGAAACCGTTCATAAAAAGAGCAAACTATGATAAATAAAAAAACTTTAAAGTTGGGTTTGGTCATATTTCTGATTGGCTTGATTGGCCTCGTATTTTTCTTCGATTTACAACAATTTCTCACCTTGAATTATCTGAAGAGCCAGCAACAGATATTGGTCGATTACTATCACAGCAACACCGTTTTTACTATTGTCATCTATTTTGTTGTCTACGTTGTCGCAACTGCCCTGTCAATCCCTGGAGCTGCGGTACTCACCCTGTTTGGTGGTGCTCTGTTTGGTCTTCTCACCGGAACAATTATCATTTCCTTTGCCAGTACGCTGGGTGCTACATTAGCCTTTCTAACCTCTCGATTTTTATTGCGGGATTATGTGCAGACGAAGTTCGGGGATCATTTAGAAACAATCAACAAAGGTATTCAAAAAGAAGGGGAGTATTATCTGTTCACTTTACGTCTAATTCCCGTTTTCCCTTTTTTCCTGATTAATCTGGCCATGGGATTAACGCCCATTGCGCTTATTAAGTACTACCTTGTCAGTCAAATAGGGATGTTACCCGGAACCATCGTCTATGTTTTTGCAGGTACACAACTGGCGCAAATAGACTCTTTACAGGGCATCTTATCCCCCGGATTGCTGATTGCTTTCACACTTTTGGGTCTGTTTCCTCTAGTGACAAAAAAAGGAGTGTCTCTGATCAATGCAAGTCGACAGTTAAAAAAATTCATCAAACCCAAGCATTTTGATTATAATGTTGCTGTGGTTGGCGCCGGCTCTGCAGGTTTGATAACCGCTTACATTTCAGCAGCTATAAAAGCCAAAGTGGTTCTGATCGAAAAAGATAAGATGGGGGGCGATTGTCTCAATACGGGGTGCGTTCCCAGCAAAGCACTCATCCGTACAGCTAAAATGCTCTCTTATGCGAAACGTTCCCAGGATTTTGGCATACAGCAGGCGACTGTTGATTTTGATTTTAAGCAGGTGATGGAACGGGTCCAGAAGATAATTGAGAAAATTGAACCCCACGACTCTGTAGAACGATATGAAGAGCTTGGTGTAAACTGCCTCTCGGGTGAAGCCAGGATTCTGGATCCCTATCGCATCAAGGTGGAAGGCCGTATCATTACGACCCGGAATATTGTGATTGCAAGTGGGGCCTCTCCTTTTGTTCCCCCCATACCGGGGATTGATAAAATCAGCTACCTGACCAGTGATACGCTGTGGAACATACGCGAACTGCCGGCACGACTTGTGGTTTTGGGCGGAGGTCCTATAGGCTGCGAAATGGCTCAGGCCTTTGCCCGTTTTGGATCGAAGGTATCCCAGGTGGAAATGGCCCCTCAAATTTTGATCAGGGAAGATGAAGAGGTCGTCAACCTGGTCACAGAACGGTTTCAAAAAGAGAATATCGATGTTTTAACAGGTCACCGGGCCAAAGAGTTTATTCTGGAGGGAGAAGAGAAAGTGCTGCTTTGTGAATTTGAAGGCAGAGACGTGCGCATTCCCTTTGATGAAGTGATCGTTGCGGTTGGCCGCAAAGCCAATACGAAGGGTTTTGGACTGGAAGAGCTTGGCATTGAGCTGACAAAACCCGGCACCATTGAGGTTGACCCCTACCTGCGAACAAACTATCCCAATATTTATGTCTGCGGAGATGCCGCCGGCCCCTATCAATTTACCCATACTGCGACGCATCAGGCCTGGTATGCATCCGTTAATGCCCTGTTTCGCCCTTTTAAACAGTTTCGCGTTGATTATCGGGTGATCCCCTGGTGCACTTTCACCGATCCGGAAGTTGCCAGGGTCGGTTTAAACGAAAAGGACGCGCAGCAGAAAAATATTCCTTATGAAACAACTGTTTTTGAGTTGGAAGAGTCAGACCGTGCCATTGCTGACAGTGAAGATCATGGATTCCTGAAGGTCCTGACGGTTCCCGGGAAAGATAAAATTCTCGGCGTCACCATCGTGGGAGGTCATGCCGGGGACCTGATAGCTGAATTTGTACTGGCTATGAAACAGGGTTTGGGCCTGAATAAAATTCTCGGTACCATTCACATTTACCCCACTCTGGTTGAGGCAAACAAATCTGTTGCTGGAAACTGGAGAAAAAACCACGTTCCCGAAAAGGCACTTCGTTTTCTGGAAAAGTTTCACACCTGGCGAAGATAGGAGAAAAAATGCGACTCAGACATTTTTATTACCTGTTCGGATTGTTGTTTTTTGTTTTACTGGTCAAGCCTGCACAGGGATTTGACCACAGTCACCAAAAACTGGACAGCATTCTAAAAGAAGCTGTCGTGACGATCGGACCGAAAAGCCAGGTCCGTTATGCCACCCTTAAAGAAAATCCTCAAGTCCTGAATGAATACCTGAGTGAAATTGAAAAAGTTCCCCTTTCCCAGTACGAACAGTGGTCAGAACCGAAGCAGATCGCCTTCTTGATCAACGCCTATAATGCCCTGACCATCAAGCTGATCTTAAGCAAATATCCCGATCTGTCATCGATCAAGGATTTAGGCGGGTTTTTTTCCGGACCCTGGAAAATCGAGTTTTTTACTCTCTTCGGAGAAAAAAGACATCTGGATTACATCGAACATGGACTGTTAAGAAAACAGTTTACTGAGCCTCGCATTCATTTTGCGCTGGTTTGCGCCTCAATTGGTTGCCCTGCTTTGAGGAACGAAGCGTTTGTCGCGGAACGATTGGATTCCCAGCTAAACATTGCTATGAAACGCTTTCTCAGGGACAAGGATCGCAATTTTTTCAACCTTGAGACAAATACACTGGAAATCTCCTCGATTTTTAAATGGTTTAAGGGGGATTTTGTAAAAACGCAGGGATCGGTTAAGGCGTTTATCGCACCCTGGATAACAGATGATATCTACCTAAGACTGCGTATTCTCGACGAAGGGACGGACATTGACTATCTCGACTACGATTGGAACCTTAATGATGCCAAATAGGTAACAGAAAATTGGACCAGACAGACACAACTCTGGAAAGCAGCAACCAGTCACGGCGCATAAAAAGAGAAATCAAAACCACTGTCGTGATGATCAAACTCTTTTGCAGGAAGAAACACGCTGAAAAGGAGCTTTGCCCCGACTGTACGGATTTAATGAACTATACCCTGCGGCGAGTTGATAAATGCCGTTTTGCGCTGAATAAACCAACCTGCGCCAACTGCACCGTTCACTGTTTCAAACCTTTTTACCAGGAAAAAATCAGGCAGGTCATGGCGTTTTCCGGACCGCGAATGAGCTACCGACATCCGCTACTGACGATTTTCCATCTTCTGGATAAATTGCGAAAACCAGCTGCACAGATCCCTCACAAGAAAGCCAAAGATATTTGATCCAGGTGATTCCCAACCGGGTCGGAAAGGCCCCGTTCCGGTATCTTTTCATTGGATGTTAAACCAGAGGCGCTTGCAAAAAACATTTAAAGAAGATTATGATGATAGAGATAATGGCTTAAGGGTTCGGGAACGTAACTATTCACTAGATTTCCGGAAACAGTCTCCGTTGAGTTAAACAATGAGATTATTCTACACCAAGTCTACGAAACGAAGCTATTGAATTAAAACGATCATTTGGAATTTCTCTCTTTAATGGGCGGAGGAAAAATATAATGCGAGAACCTGGATTCAACACCAAAGCGATACACGGGAGTACGCCAAAACCCGACGTCCATCGCGCAATCCGTTTTCCAATCTATTCCGGAGTCGCTTATGATTTCGAAAGTGCGGAAAACATCGAAGGGGCGTTTACCGGTCGGATACCGGCACATATCTATTCCAGAAGCAGCAATCCCACAGTAGCGGCCTTTGAAAGTAAAATGACCTCATTGGAAAACGGACATGGTACCGTCGCACTGTCATCCGGGATGGCTGCAATCAGCAACACGCTCTTGAATCTTCTCGAAAAGGGTGACAATATTCTGGCTTCCAACTATCTGTTTGGCAACACGTACTCACTGTTTATGCATACCTTGCCGAATTTTGGGATTGAAACCCGGTTCGTGGACATTACCCGGCCGGATACAATTGAACAGGCGCTAGATGGCAGAACCCGGCTTATTTTTTTTGAAACCATATCCAATCCCCAAATGATCGTCCCGGATATTGTTGAACTGGTGGATATCGGGAAATCAAACAACCTAACGGTCATCGTTGATAGTTCTGTAACCTCACCCTATCTGTTTCAGGCGAGTGAATATGGTGCAGATATTGTGATTCACTCAACCACCAAATTTATTTCCGGGGGGGCGACCAGTGTCGGGGGTGCCATTATCGACCTGGGAAATGCCAATTGGAGCAACTTCCCCAGCCTGCAGAAATATCACCACCTGAAACAGGATGCGTTTCTGGCACGGCTGCGCAAGGAGGTCTATCGAAATTTTGGGTCCTGTATGTCTCCCCAGGCTGCCCATTTTCAAAGCCTTGGCCTGGAAACACTTTCGTTGAGAGTGGAAAAAAGTTGTGCCAACGCCATGACAGTTGCTAAATTCCTGGAGCAAAAACAAGACGTCACCACGGTCTTTTATCCCGGACTCGATTCATCTCCCTTTCATGAAATCGCTCAAAAACAGTTTAATGGACATTTTGGCGGAATTTTGAGCTTCGAATTGGAGAATAAAGAAACATCCTTTAAATTTATCAATGCACTCAAACTTATTCGCTGCGCAACGAATTTAAATGACAATGTTTCTTTGATTATCCATCCGGCGTCGACTATCTATGCCGATTTCACCCCGGAACAGACAAGCGAAATGGGCATCACTGACAAACTCATAAGGTTGTCTGTTGGAATTGAAGATGTTGAAGACTTGCTCTACGACATCGATCAGGCATTGCGCTGTGTTGCATAAACGACTGATAACAGTGAAATAAGGGGACCAGCAAGCACAAATAAACTTCGCCCCCCACACAATATTAAAACAGGAGAGCAGTGTGGACTATAGTGATGAACAAATTGAGCGGTATAGCCGCCATATCATTTTAAAAGAGGTCGGCCTGGAAGGCCAAATGAAAATCTCACAAGCGAAGGTCCTCGTGATAGGCGCTGGTGGTCTGGGATCTCCGGTCCTTTTGTATCTGGCAGCTGCCGGAATCGGCAAAATCGGGATTGCGGACAATGATGTGCTCGACATCAGCAACCTGCAAAGGCAGGTGATCCATTCAACTCCTGACTTGAACAGGCCGAAAGTCGATTCGGCCAAAGATAGAATAAACGCTCTCAATCCTGACGTGCTGGTAGAAGCCATCAATGGATCGATAACAGCTGATAATATTCTGGGGATTATAGAAAATTATGACTTCGTGATTGACGGGACCGATAATTTTGCCTCCAAGTTTTTGATCAACGATGCCTGCGTGATAGCTGGTAAACCGTTTTCTCATGGCGGTATCTTGCGGTTTCATGGTCAGACACTTACGGTGGTTCCCCCTGAATCAGCCTGTTATCGCTGCGTCTTTATAGAACCACCGCCACCGGATTCGGTCCCAACCTGCAGCCAGGCAGGGGTTTTAGGCGTCATGGCGGGTGTCCTGGGCACTTTACAGGCCAACGAGTGTCTAAAGTATATTCTGAATCAGGGCGATCTGCTGACGAATAGACTCTTGATATTTGATGCACTCAAGACAAGTTTCACCGATGTGAAACTGAAAAAAAATCCCAAATGCCCCGTATGTGGCGAAAATCCGACCATTAAGAGCTTAACAGACTATGAACAGGCTATCTGTGATATTAAGTCCTGACACTTCTGAACGGTCCAGGTCATCTAAGGCGACATGCCCATATTCGGCGCAACGCTGAATGAGCAGAAAAGATGAAAATCTCAAAAGCGATCGTCGCAGAAATATTAAAGCAGGCGCAGACAGAGGCCCCGATCGAGTCCTGTGGTTACCTTGCAGGAAACAACAATCAGGTTCATAAATTCTTCCGGATGAAGAATGTCGACCAGAGTCCGGAGCATTATTCCTTTGACCCGCAAGAGCAGTTTAAAATATTAATGGAGGCCCGGGAGAAAAAACTGGATCTGATTGCGGTGTACCATAGTCACCCGCAAACTCCTGCCAGGCCATCCAAAGAAGATATACGGCTGGCTTACGATTCTCAGATCAGCTATGTCATAATTTCCTTAATAAATGACCCTCCCGATATTAAATCATTCAAAATAAAGGGCGGAATCGTCAATCCGGAAGTTTTGGAAATCATATGAAATTTTACCAGCTACCACAGAATTTGCCCGCAGAAATTAATTTATTAGAGGCGGCCATTGCTGATTTTAGAAAGGGCCAAATCCATCCGATCAAATTTCGCGCCTTGCGAGTCCCGTTTGGTATTTACGAGCAGAGAGAACAAAACACATTTATGATTCGAATCAGAGCGACCGCAGGCGGGGCAACGCCTGAGCAGTTAATCCGTGTGGCCAGCCTGGCCAGAGAGTATGGTAAGCCCATTATTCACCTGACAACCCGCCAGGAAATGCAGCTGCACGATATCAAACTTGATGATGCACCCCTGATTATGCGGGAGCTGGTGAAAGTCGGACTTTCCTGTAGGGGCGGCGGTGGCAATACAATCCGTAACGTGATGGCCTCCTTCGATTCGGGAATCAATCCTTTTGAGGTGTTTGATGTGACACCCCACGCCATTGCTCTGAGTAGTCACCTGCTCAGTGACTCTGACTCGTGGAATCTACCCAGGAAGTTTAAAATCTGTTTCTCAAATTCAGCTCAGGATCACACTCTGGCAGTCTTCAACGACCTGGGATTTATCGCCAGACTCAAACACGGAAAAAGGGGGTTTCAAGTTTGGGTCGCAGGCGGCATGGGCTGCAGGCCCCGATTAGGCAGACTTTTGCACGATTTCATTCACGAAGATAAAGTCCTGCACGTTTATTTAGCCATTAAGCAACTGTTCTATGCTCACGGCAACAGAAAAAACAAAAACTCCAACCGCTTGAGGTTCTTATGGGATGAGTTGGGAGAAGATAGATTTCTGGAAATTTATCGGTGCGAGTTTGATCAGGTTGAAAGCGGCTCTGAGCTCAGTTTGAAATTGGAAGAGGTGGAAAATGGTAGGAATGTGAAAAACCTCACTCCGATCCCTGTCTCTGGTAACAGCTTTGAGACATGGAAAGGAAGATTTGTCTCCGCTCAAAAGCAACCGGGGTTAAAAAGTATTCAAATTCCCTTTAACCGAGGCGATATCAGTGCCGATGATGCGATAACCCTGGGCCGTCTGTTGACCTCCTTCGGCAGTAATGTGCTGCGCTTTACAACACGCCAGAATATTCAGCTTCGAAACATTCCCCAGGAATTTCTGGGTCACATATTTAAAACGGTTTTACAACTCGACACTTTGTCTGCCAGCCCGGGCATCGTTGGCAACCTCATTTCATGTAAGGGGGCAAAAACGTGCACAGCCGGGATTTGCTTTTCCCAGGATGCCGCTCAAGCGATTCAGCAAAAACTGACTCATTCCGGTTCAGAGTTGGAGCTGCCAGACGAACTGAACATCAATATTTCGGGTTGCCCAAATTCTTGTGGACAACACCATGCCGCCGATCTGGGTTTCTCCGGCAAAGTAGCCAGAAAAAATGGCAGGACGTTCCCGGCATATTGGGTCTATGGTGGTGCAAGCCCTAACTCCACGGCACCTCGCTTTGCAGAAAAGACAAGTTGGGTTCCGGCCAAGGCGCTGCCGTCAGCCATCCAGGATATACTGGAAAAATACAATACTCAAAAAACAGGGTATCCCCATTTCGCCGAATATTTTATTAACGGAGGGCAGAAAGACATCTTCAATATATGCGAGAAATACCAGCGAGAGATGCCCACTTTTACTGAAAATAGTGACTATTACACCGATTGGGGTACCAGAACGCCTTTTACGACGGTTCATCTGGGCCATGGTGAATGCTCGGCAGGTGTCTATGACATGATTGAAGTCGAGATGGAAGCCATTCAATTGAACCAGCAAAAAGCTTCTGCTTTGAAAACCGGAGATGAACTTCAAGCAACCCTGTGGGACATTGTCTATTCAGCAGCCAATATGTTGTTGATCACACGGGGAGTTGATCCAGGGACCGAAGATGAGGTTTTTGGAGAATATTTCAACCACTTCTTTGATACCAATCTGATATCTGAATCATACAAAGGGATTGTAATTGCTGCACAAGGAAAGAATTTAACCTTGTTAGAGCAACAAAAAGAGAGGGTTTACGAACTCGGTGATATCATGATCCAGTTGTACCACAAAATGGATAACTCGATGCGATTCCCGGGCGAGCATGAAAGCAACTCCGCTGCCGCTGCTGAAAACCTTGCAGCTGTTCCATTAGCAACAAAAGACAATCAAATTGACAAGACCAGAGATCTCAGGGGAGTCGCCTGTCCCATGAATTTTGTGAAAACCAAAGTGGAACTCGCGGGTATGTCATCGGCGCAGGTCCTGGAAATCTTATTGGACGATGGCGAACCCATTGATAATGTCCCACGGTCTGTCATCAGCGAAGGGCACACTATCCTGTCACAGGAAAAGACCGACGACTATTGGACCGTGGTGATCAAGAAAGTGTAGTAAAGTGGCCGCTTTGATAACGGAATTGATAGACATTGCCTTCGTTGTAACGCCTGATGAACCTGAAACATCCATTATTTGTCGATTTTAAACTCGGTATGCGATCCGAGGGGGAATACGGTTATCGTTTAGATGACGGGCCTTATTTCATCACATGGCCATTGGTGTATGTCCTGAAAAAAACAGGTGTGACCCCAAATCAAATCTGTCTTTTGTCATTTTTATCAGGCACTGTTTTTCTTGCAGGGTTACTGCAAAATTATCCCCTCACCAATCATTACCTGCTGATTCTTCTTTTGGGGCTGAGAATCCTTTTCGATTGTATTGATGGCCAGCATGCGCGCTACTCCAGACAAACCACAAATTTGGGAGCGCTCTACGATCTCGCTGCTGATTTTGTTTTTACCGTACTTCTTTTTATTACCCTTACTTACCTTTTAATCGTTCAAAATAGAGTTGAACCGCTTCTGGCCATCCTGATCTGCCTGATTGCTTTTTTATCATTCGTTGTAACCGCGACTGTCCACTCCTATTTAGTACTCTTACAAGAGTCAACTGAACTCCCCCCATTGGTGATTAAGGAAAGGTTTATGAGTAGCCTGCCAGACGATTGTCCTCAAAGCCCTGCTTACACAAGAAAACTGAACTTGTTTAATAGATTGTTTGGTGTGACCTGGCGTCCGGTGTCATTGGTTGTGACGTCTGTTCTGAGGAAAAACATCCCGCAAAAAAACATGGTATTTTTGCTCCATTCCCTTTCACTGACTGAATACGGAATGCACCTGGTGATTTTGTGGGTTATCGTGCTGACCGGATCCCCACTGCTCTATTTTTTGATATTTGAGATAATACTCTTTGGACTCACGATCATTTTATTGTCACCCTATATTCAAGTCAGGACAACCGTAAATTGAACATAGGCTATCAGCCTCAGACCCGTAACACTCAAATTCAAGTTATAAAAATTAGAATCCGATTGTAACTATTCACCATATTTCTAGAGCCGAGGGGATTATGATACAAAACGATGGAAAACAGGACGTTTTCCCAACGCGTTTCTGACGAAACACTTGGCTCCAAGGATGGATTCATATGTGTTTTGAATCATGGTCCCCTTGGCGGAGGGTGAACTGAATGGATACATCCGATTTTAGAATTGTAATGACCATCGCTCAAAAAATAACCCCCAACCATATTGCCTGTATTCAACATCCGACACGTCCATACCCAACCCCGCAAGAATCTAGTTATTTAGTTACTTAAAGACGTCCCCCTTTTATTGGATATCCCCTTTTATCTTGACACGAAAAAGTTGATTTCTTATCATCTATCATCTCAATTCGATAATTCGGACAAAAAAGGGAAGAACAATGACTGACGAAGCACTAGCAAAAGCGATTAATCTGCCATGTTGGAGCGGACCTGTTTCTCCACAGCCACTCGGTGGAGGTATTACCAATTTAAATTATGTCGTCGAGGACGGCGGGAAAAAGTATGTTGCGCGCATTGCTGACGATATTGTTCTTCATCAGATCATGCGTTTTAACGAACTGGCAGGAAGTAGGGCAGCCAGCGAAAGCGGCATTTCGCCTCAAGTTATATTTGCGGAGCATGGCGCGTTAGTGATTGAATTTATTGAGGGCAAAACCCTTGCCAACGAAGATATTCAAAAACGGGAGACTCTTGAGCGAATACTACCCATCATAAAAATTTGTCATCAGGATGTGAAAAAGTATTTAAGGGGTCCGGTTCTCTCATTCTGGGTCTTTCATGTGGTTAATGATTATGCCCTGACCTTAAAAAATGCCAACAGCCGTATGCTACCAGAACTGCCCCGACTTCTGACAGCTGCCACTCAATTGGAAAAAGCGGTTGGCGCCATCGACATTGTCTACGGACACAACGATTTGCTGGCGGGGAACTTTATTGACGACGGATCAAAGATATGGCTTATCGATTGGGACTATGCCGGGTTCAACAGTCCTCTTTTTGATCTCGGAGGAATTGCTTCGAACTGTGAGTTAAGTTTGGCGGATGAAGAGTGGTTATTGGAAAACTATTTTGAAAAACCTCTTCATAATGAATTGAGACATCAGTATTTTGCCATGAAATGTGCTTCTCTGATGCGGGAATCCATGTGGAGCATGGTATCCGAAATCTATTCAACCATTGACTTTGACTACCCTAAATACACCGAGTCAAATTTAAAGGCTTTTGATGAAAAGTTTGAAATATTTTTGTCAATGTAAAGTATCTGGTGCTTTGATTAAGGGTCGGCTCAGAAATTAGTTCACATTCTGTTTGCAAAATGTCCAGTGCTTTTAGGACTTTTGAAAACAGATTATGTGAAGTTATTTATGAACGATCCCTAAGGGTCGGCTCAGAAATTAGTCAAGTGTTTCGCCAGAAACACGTTGCGGTCACATTCTGTTTGCAAAATGTCCAGTGCTTTTAGGACTTTTGAAAACAGATTATGTGAAGTTATTTATGAACGATCCCTAAGGGTCGGCTCAGAAAATAGTTCACATTCTGTTTGCAAAATGTCCAGTGCTTTTAGGACTTTTGAAAACAGATTATGTGAAGTTATTTATGAACGATCCCTAAGGGTCGGCTCAGAAATTAGTCAAGTGTTTCGCCAGAAACACGTTGCGGTCACATTCTGTTTGCAAAATGTTCCAAGGGTCGGCTAAAAGGCTAGTTCACATTCTGTTTGTAAAATGTCCAGTTTTTAGGACTTTTACAAACAGATTAAGCGAATTTGCCTTTTAACGATCCCTATGAAAACAGATTATGTGAAGTTATTTATGAACGATCCCTAAGGGTCGGCATGGCCCACAGATTGAGATATTGCAATATGACCTTACCTGAAGCGACTTGGGTCCACTTACATCAATATTTATTTGAATAGCAGCAATAAATAATGTTTGGAATTTTGCAGGATTTATGTTCTTCTACAACAGGATAAGACTTCATCCCAGGTTGGGGGTACCCTGAGAAACCTAAATAACGGCCAGGACTTATGAGTTCAACAAATACAGATAAGCAGGTTCTTGACGCGCTGCGCATCGTGATGGATCCGGAGATGGGTGTCAATGTGGTTGATCTGGGCCTGGTAGAGTCCCTGAATATCGCAGGTTCGACTGTTTCGGTGTCTCTGGGAATGACCAGCCCCGCCTGCCCGGTGACTCCGCTGATCTGCCGCAACGCAAAAGAAGCCCTGCTCAACACAGAGGGGATCGAAACCGCAGAAGTGAGCGTGGCCGAGAACTTTAAATGGACTCCAGACCGAATGACACCTTTTGCCAGACAAATGCTGGGAGCAAAGCCGGAAGATATGGTCTTTACACCAGGCCAGGCAACAGAACCGTTAACAGCCGGTTTTAAAATCAGTGAAAAAACTGCCTGGCACAGAATACCGTTCCTGGCATTCGCAATGATTTGTCTGGTCTGTGGTCTTTGGGCCGGTTTGGTGAGATTGGGGTGGGAATGGCCTTTGGTCAAGTGGTATTGGTTGGTTGTACACGGACCGATGATGGTCGGGGGTTTCCTGGGTACCGTGATTGGCCTCGAAAGAGCCGTTGGCCTGGGAAAGAAATGGGCGACTCTGGCACCACTTGCTGCCGCATTGGGTGCGGTTAGCTTTCTTGTGATTGAATCCCAGCCTTTTACTGCAGCCCTGATTTCTATCGGAAGTCTCTTTTTATCGATTATATTCATGTCGATTTTGCGGAACCATCTGAATCTGGCCACCTTAACCATGACGCTTGCAGCTGTTTGCTGGCTGATCGGCAACCTCTTATGGTTGTCCCATAGTATTATCTTCCTGGTTGTTCCGTGGTGGATCGCTTTTCTGGTTTTAACCATCGCAGGTGAACGACTGGAACTAAACCAGTTCTTAGTCCCCACAAAACCCACTTTGGCGAGCTTTATCTGCTGTTCTGCCGTCATTCTAGCCGGATGTGTCGTGTCGGTTCAGAATTACGATCTGGGGTCAAGAATCCTTGCAGCGGGCCTGTTTGCTATCGCCATCTGGCTCTGGATTCATGATATCGCACGACGCACAGTCAAACAGCAAGGGCTGACACGATTTACAGCGGTTTCACTTTTGATGGGATATTTCTGGCTGGTGGTTGCCGGAATCATCGGTGTCTATTATGGGAACCAGGGAGCAGGAGTCATTTACGATGCTTTTATACACAGCGTATTCATCGGATTTGTTTTTTCCATGATATTTGGTCATGCCCCGATTATATTCCCCTCGGTATTGAACAGACCCCTTAATTATCACAGCAGTTTTTACATTCATCTGGTCATGCTGCATATTGGACTGGTTTTACGGCTCATCGGGAATTTTGGAGATGGATGGGAGATCAGACTATGGGGAGGACTGATCAGCACAGCGGCTGTAGCTCTATTTATTCTCAACACCGTTCGCTCAATATTGTTTTCGACCAGGGGATCCCAGACATCTACTCCTTAGTAGATACCCTTTATTCCAGCAACAGAGGATCCAGGACATTCCATTTTACAATCAAAAACAGATAGGCCCCCAGGATTATCATACAGACAATGATCATCACTGTTATTTCTAATATAAAGCGTATCGATCTGTATCTTTGTTCTTTAAGATCAAAAATTATTTCTGACGCACCTAAAACGGTGCCAGGTTCAATTTTGCTCTGATCCGTTTTTTCATGACACTGCTGACACCGTTCGTCAGCAAGGTACGGCGAAACGTACCGAAACCGGGTATTGCTGATCCAGTCTTCCTTCCTTTTACCAGTTTCAAGGACCTGCCTGATGACTCCGTCCGTCTCTTGATCATCTTCCTTTGTGCCATGCTGTTTTTCCACAACCGGGCTGCGAATTAACCGAAATTTGAATTGGGTTTTGGTTTGATACTTTTTGATTAACTTTCGTATTGTTTCCGGCTTGCCCGTGGCAATCATCGTAGAAAGCAAACCTTCTCTGATAATTTCTGACAATTCCATGGATTTTACCCGGGCCGCTTCGACGTCTCTCTTATAAAAGCGATAGGGTAGAAATACTGAAAACAGCACCGTAATCACAAATGTGACAATCATGAATGCCCAAATTAATCTCTTTTTAAGGCCTGGTTTTATCATTGAACCGTTCAGATTTTCCATACTTTTGTCCTGCTCTCTCTGTCATATTTTATTTGATCTTTTAATAACCCCATAGAAATTGTTGAATCCAGACATCAAAGTACGCAGCTGGATTTCGGATTTGTTAGCCTTAGATGTAGCACGCAAATTCAACTTTGCCAATAAATATATACGGGAAACAGGATATGGAAACCGGCAGACAGGTCATGAAAAAGCGACTTGAGGGAGAGGGCAAGTATGAGTGCACAGTAGAAGACAGGTCAGACTTCGATCAGATTATTAGAAGGTTAAGCTCTAGCAGACAATTCACCGCTTTGAGGGCCTGATGACGGCGATGCCTGCGGTGAACTTCTGCTATGATAATACGGGTCAATCAAGCCTTGAAGGCCTCATAACCCTCCAGAACATCCCTGCGATTGATGGCGGCTACCGGGCAGGCAGAACGAAGCACAACCTCTTCGACCGTACTTCCAAGGACCTCCTTCGGCTGAAAGATGCTGCCTGTATGATGTGCCATGGCAATCAGATCAATTTCTTTTTCACGGGCGTACTTTAAGATTTCCATATAGGGAATTCCTTCCCAGACCACGGTTTCGAAATTGTCATATCCTCCCATTTCCGAGACATACATACCCTTCATTTTATCTCGGGCATTCTCGATTTTTTGTTCAACCTCTATCTGGGAGGGTATTTTTCCGAACTGCTGGCCGGTTATATCAACACCGTGAAAGATGTGTAGTTTACATTTGTTCTCTTTGGCAAATTTCAGCGCAAACCGAAAAGCGGGCATGGATGACTTGGTCAGATCCGTACCGAAGAGAATATTTTTCACATCCCAGAGGTTTGATTTATAGGGCCGGCTGACTATCAGAACAGGGCAGGTAGCTGCCTTGGTAACCTTCTGCAATGTATCACCGGTTACATTCCGATAGCGTACGGCATCTGAATCGATGATCTGTTTATGGGCTCCCAAAATCAGCAGGTCGATTCCCTCTTTTTTGATTTTTCTCAGAATTTCCCTGTCAGGCGACCCAACCGTGCTCTTGACTTCTACATTTTGATACTGATCCAGATATTCGGCGTAGGTTGTCTTGATCTCCTTGGTAACAACTTCATCGTAGGCCTCACTGTAGGCCTCTTTCTCGCCGGTTTTGACGTCAATGACATATTGACTGAACCCGCGACTGGGCGTACCGAAAACATGGAAGACAAAAAGCTTGGCGTTGTATTTCATCGCCATATCAAACGCATAGTCAGCTGCATAGTCGCAGTCGGGCGTCATCGTTGTTGCGAAAAGTATTTTTTTAAACATTTTGTCCCTTTATGGTTTCCGTTTTATATTTGCAATTTTTTGAGCAGAGGTCTTAATGAATTCCGGATTTTAGAGCCAAAAAAGAATGAACTAAGCATCAATCAAGATCTCAGATATATCTATATCAATCTTCATCGTCATCGTCCAACTTGAATTGATCCGGGACAATGGCCATATCAACCAGAATCGGCTTCAGGAAGCTCCAACGGATGTCCAGTTTGTAGACTTTAGCCATATCCCGGATAGCGTCCCAGCAGTTATGGCAGGGGGAAATTACAAGTTTACAATCGGTTGCGAGGATCTGGTCCATTTTGACCTTCAATCCGACATTCCGCTCATGGTGGTACTTTCCGATTCCGTTGAATCCGCCACCGCCGCCGCAACAATAGTTATGCTGACCATTGGGTGTCATTTCACGAAAGTCCTCAGCGATATAACCCATGATTTCTCGGGTAATCTCCCCCAGACCGCCGTTTCGAACGTAATTACAAGAGTCCTGCAGTGTAACAGGCTCCTTGATCTTCTTGGAAGGATCCAGTTTTAATTTTCCGGTTCTCAAGGCTTCCGCCACCCATTCCACGTAGTGTATGCTTTCCACCGGCGGTTGTCCTGATTCAAGTCCTGCCCAGTATGGTCCTTCAATGACGGTAGCACGATGGGCATGCCCACATTCCGTTCCGATCATTCGCTTAGGCTTTAACCGGTTCATCGCGTCGTATACGTTCTCAACCTGTGCTTTACAGGATGCCCAGTCACCGGCAAACATACTGAGGCTGGTCTGCTCCCAACCGACGCTGGGGACGGTCCAGTTTTCGCCGGCCAGGTTGAACAAAATAGCGGCTTCAGTGATATCCTCCGGATAGTGTTTGGCTTCGCGGGCATTCAGTGTATACATAATATCCGCATTTTCCTTGTCTACCGGGATCGACATGTTCTTGTACTCGTCCATGATGCCCTCTTCTTCGAACTCGACCGTATCGACCCAGTCTTCGGTAGTGACATCCATCTGTGCCTTATATACACGGTGCATACCGGAGCCGATCTTCATTTCCCAGGGGACAAATCCCTGTGAGAAACAGAGACCTCGGACGTAGCCGAACATAATCCCCATATCGATACCCATGGGACAATATACGCCACAGCGCGTACAGCATGAACATTTACTCCAGGCGGTGTCCATGGTCATGCGCATAAATTCGTTGTCGACCTTTCCCTTTTTCTTGACCATCACGCCGAGGGTCTGGTGGATCTTATAAGAAGGTACTTGAGTTGGATCTTTGTCATTGGCGGTGTACAGAAAACAGCTGTCGGCACACATACCACAGTGGGCACAGATCTCCAACCATGTTTTTAATCGTGATTTCAGTGAACCCTGGATGGTGGCCCATAGTTTCTCCTGATCCACATCAAGTTCTTCCATCTCTTGATAGTACTGCTTCCCGCCCGCATCGGCCATCAAGGCTTTAAGATCCTCTTTGGTATCGATGGTTTTTCTATTGCAAAGTGTGCCTTCTGCCATAAGATTCTACCTTTTGCTGAATAATCGTGATTACGTCAGGGTCGGCTCAAAAATTACTTGGCTTTCTGTCGGCAAAATGTCCAGTCTTTTGGGGACTTTTGCGGACAGTTTATGCCAAGTTATTTTTGTACGATCCCTTACCAGGACATGCTGGTTCCTTTCATTCCACCGCGTTTGATACCGTAGTCCATTCCCAGTTGCATGCGGGACATGAAAAAGAGAACGAAGTGGGACAGTTTCGTAAACGGTATGGCCACCAGCATTATTTCTCCCGACAGGATATGTAAGATGAGCCACAATTTGTATTCGAAAATCTGGTGATACGCTATGAAGCCAGTAATAAAAGGAGCAACTGCTATCGCCAGAATCAGGTAGTCGTACGCGGTAGTGATAATCCTGACCTCCGGCAGAACAAGTCTTCTGATGATAAACATCCCCACTGCAATCAGTACAAAAATAGTTAACACATCCCCCGTGCCGGAGGGAATAGTGAACAGGCTGATCCCCCATTTACGCTCCAGGATATAGTTGTGCGCTGGAAGAAAAATTGCTGAGATCAACAGTGAAAGATGAAAACCAAAAGTGATAATGGTAAACACCGGATGGGATCTCCATCCACGGGTGCCGAATGGGACCACCCAGAAGAAAATGGATCTGATAGCCCCCTTGATTCCAAAGGAAACATTGGTGCGGTAGGCGACCCTGTCCGCCTGCCAGTTCAAGCCCCTGAAGTACCAAACGGTTCTGTATATCAGGCCGATAAAAAATATCCCGAAAGCCAACCAGGCTAAAGGTCCGGTTACGAACTCATACATGTCCCGCTCCAAATAAGATTAAGTATCAAAAATAGAAAACCCAGCCCGTTTAATCGTCGTCGCGTTCCATCAGGAACCCCGCGTACGCCAGGATTGCAAACAGAGACAGCCCCATCAGCAGATAAGTGATGCTTTTGGTATGAAGCATAAAATCCTGAAGTGTATAGAATATAGTGTCCATGGCCTACCTGTCTGTTTAATGGGTTGTTTTATAATCCTTGTGCTCGTAAAGTATCGGCATTTTTGAGACAATAAATCTAAAGAGAGATACACCAACGGTCACCAGAAATACGGTAATCACAATTTCCATCCAGCTGGGGAAATACCGGTCAGCGCTGGGCAGATGCCAGTTAAAGGCAATCACCGAGACATTGAGCCTGTTGATTATGATCCCAAGCACAGCCAAAGCAGAGGTCCATTTTATCAGGGTGATTTTCTTCTCCCTGGCTCCCACGGCATACAGCACACTTGGCAGGGCCACAAACCCAATCAGTTCCACCAGATACCACGCACCATAACCGGTGAGCAGGTAATGCCAGTTGTTATCGGCAGAAATTCCAAAGACCTTGATGATAAAATATCCGGCCAGAACCAGTGAAGCAGCTTTCGCAAAACCCAGTGTCACACCGTTTTTCTCGTCCAGATGGGTCTGGTCCATCTTGTGGGAAAAAAAGCGGTAAGAGAGCGTACTCTCAAAAATGACCATGGAAAGCCCGGCGACTATGGCTGTAATAAAAAAGTAAATTGGTAAATAGGCCGAATACCAGAGCGGATGTAATTTCGAAGGTGCTATCAGAAACAGGGCCCCCAGAGAAGACTGGTGCAGGGTCGAGAGCACCACCCCAAAGATGGTCAGCACCAGTGTTAGCTTGTAGACCACATTTCTAACGGTTCTGAACCCCAGCCATTCCAAGGCTGCTGGAGAAAACTCCAGAAACAGCACAGTCAGATAGAGCGCCACACACAGCGCAACTTCAAACAACAGGGAGGTGGTACCCTGTGAGACGACAAACGGATATGGCAGGCGCCAGGGTCGACCCAGATCGTACAGCAGGGCAACCACTACCAGAGAATATCCCAGAAAACCTGTCAGTATCGCAGGTCGAACCGCCGAGTGATATTTCTTCATCCCGAACAGGTAAACGGCTGAAGACGTCACGAAACCGCCTGCTGCCAAAGCGACTCCAACCAGCAGGTCAAAACCGATCCAGATACCCCAGGGATTGTAATCAGTAAGATTCGTCGTTGCACCGAGTCCCTGGGTAAACCGCAGGATGGAAACAACGAGTCCAACGACTAGAATAATCCCGGTTAGAATATTACCCGGGGTCATTAGCGAACTGCTTCTTTCAACGGTTAGCTCGTCAGTCATGTATTTTCCTTTTTAGTATTTTATTGCTTCTCTTCAGCATCTGGTTTTTCAGGTTCAGCATCCGGCTTTTCAACTTCTGCAAGAGCCTTTTTCACAGCATTTTCGATCTCTTTTTTCTTCACACGTTCAGCCTTATGCAGCGCCGCTTTAGTTTTTTCCTCTGCCGCAGCTCCGGTCTTCTCCACTGCAGCCGCTACAGCTGCCGCCTGCTCTTCCCTGGATACTTTCTGTCTGCGCTTGGTCATCGCATAAGCCCCTGTCAGGAAAACCGGCCATAGTCCGACAACAATGGGGACCGCTGAGAGGGTGCCTGCGGTATATTCGATCGCCGGTTTAGTGCCCAGATGTTCGTTGAGTCCGATCTCTTCAAAAGGGGCTGCAGATATATAAAGCCAGTTGGTACCCCCCATTTCGTTTTCGCCGTAAATATGATCGACGTACTGTCCTGGATTGTCACTGATTCGGGCACGCGCGATTTTCAAGAGGTCCGACCGTTTCCCATAATTCAGCGCTTCGGTAGGGCACGACTCCACGCAACCCGGTAGCAGTCCCTTTGATATTCTCGGATAACACAAAGTACATTTGGTAACACGCGGAGTCAGGACTTCTTCATATTCATACGCCGGAATTTCAAACGGACAGGCGATCATACAATATCGACACCCCACACAGATGGAGGCATCATACACAACCGCTCCGCTGGGTGTTTTCTTAAACGCCTTGACGAAGCAGGCAGCTGCACAGGCTGGTTCAAGACAATGGTTACATTGAATTTTGCTAAATTTTTCCCCTCCAGACCCCTCTGGAGCGCCGTAGTTGTTTACCACAGTAAAGGTCTTGTGGTCCGTCCTCCGCTTCTCCTTGAGAAGCGACAGATCTTCAAACGGTTTTTCAGGAGCCGGCAATTCGTTGACGGTATTACACCCTTTTTCGCATTTTCGGCATCCAATACAAAGCTTGCTGTCGTACAATACGCCCTGACTATCGGGATAGCCCTCAAAATGTTGGTTAGATGCACCAACGGCAGTTGTTCCAGCAACAATCGCTAAATTTGCTGCACCTGCCCACTTGAGAAATGATCGTCTCGATACTGACATAAAATATCCTTGATAAAGTCAACGAGTTCAGTGAGTAAAAGAACGCGAATCCGCTAAAAAAGTGGTTTTGTCATTTTTCTTTGTGACATGCTGTACAGTCATCAGAAACCGGTTTTTCGATTTCCATTTCTTCATGACATTCAAAACATTGTCTATGATACGCAGCCTTGGTTCCCGGAACACGGCCATCCTGCTCACCCTCGGCTGAAGCATGGCAACTGATACATTTCGGCGGATTGGAAACGTCCGGACTGTTGTGGTGGCAACTCTGACAAATAGCATCTTTTCCCTGGTGGAAGTTTTTTGCCAGCGCATTGCCCGTAATTTTCTCCATCATCGATTTGATAATCTTGCGATGCTGAAAAGTGACCCCTTGATATTGATCAGATATGACGTCAATAACCACCTCTTCAGGTACGGTGTTGTAGTCAATCCGTGGTTCTCCAATTGGTGGCAGTCGATAATGTTTTGCCAAGAGCTCTTTCCCGGCAGTCTTATCTTTCTTTATTTGCTCAATCGAGATGGAATGACAGGACTGACATGACTGTCCATCTGAGACATGTTTTTCGGGCTCGATTAATGAGTGGCAGCCGGCGCAGTCTTTGGCCTGTTGTTTCTTTAGCTCATGACAACCGATACAACTCCGTTCAGATCCAACCTTATGCATCGCCTGAGCAAGAGTCACCCAACCGCCTTCCTTTGAACCCTTTAAATCGTGGCAACTTTCACAGGAATTCAACGTCTCATGATGACAGTCGCTACAGGTAAAAACCTTTTCTTCATGTTGCTGATGGTTAAAAATAACCGGATTCATCATCTGGCTGGTGATGGTGTCAAAAGACTTGAGAAAGGTCAGGTCCGGTTGATTGCGATCACGACGTGGGATTTTGTCTAGTTTGGCGATCTGCTTCAGCAGTAGTTCGTCATGACATCCAGCACATTTATTGTTCGCCACTGCCTTATTCTCAATTTTTTCCTTCGATTTTTTGTCCTGGTGGCAGCTGATACACTGCTCGTGTGCCGCTGCTTTATACGTCTGCGCCTTTGTCAGGGTTGGATCCTTGTGGCAGGCACGGCAAGAGTCTTCCTTGCCCTTTACATATGGGATTTTATTATTCTCTGCATCTACAATGTGATGGCAGCTTTCACACTTATTCTCAGCGGCCACGATGTGACGATGGTGCATTGATGAATCAAAATTAATTACTTCCTGGGCTGCAATGACCTTAGGCTTTAATTGATGACACTCCCCACATTCCACAGGCCCCGTTTCCAGATCTTCAGCAGCCCTTTCTTCATGGCAGTTGATACAATTCGTATGATAAATATCCAGTGATGTTTCCTGGTCGATCTCTGCTGTTCTCTGGAATTTTAAAACCAGTTTGTCGTCCTTGGTCTGATGACAGGTCGAACAATCCTTTCCCTGTTTTTCCAACACATCGGTATGCTTGTCATGGGGAAATGACACCGCTGCCTTTTCAAGATCCCCAAATATCTTCATTGAATCGATGACAATAATATCTGCACGGGTTTTGCGCGTATCCATCTTCTGATGAGAGGCTGCATAAAGAGTGGATAGAGTAAAACAGACACCCAATAAGGCCGTTACCGTATGTTTGAATTTCATTTTAGATTTCTTTCCCTTGATTCGTAATTTATCTTTAAGAATAAATAAGGGTCGGCTCAAAAATTACTTGGCATTCTGTCGGCAAAAGGTACGGTCTTTATGGGACTTTTGCGGACAGCTTATGCCAAGTTATTTTTGTACGATCCCTAAGTAGCGTTTAAAAACAAATAATTCTGAAAAGACCGCTATCGCTTTAACTAAAATTGTTTCGTTTTGGGGTCCTGATTCAACTGGAAATTTTCAAGACGATGGTTTTCCACCACTTTCATGCCTGACCATCTCATTTTTTGCCAATCTACGAATTTTGTAAGCTGAATCCCGCAACGCGCTATAAAAAACCCCGCTGTCGTCATCCAAGTAAAAGTCATCTCCAAGATCAGCCAATTCAATCATTTCGTTACAGAGGGCAATGACCTTTTCAATATTCCTGTAGGCTGTTGCTTGCTTTTTTATCATGTGCAATAACCACCACCATCAACCTGATCAAAACAAAACATGAATCCGGGAAAAAGGTAAGGACCCTATGCCCCGGTTTCCCCGGTTTTTTAGCCTTTTGAAAGAAGGATATAATATGAGACATCAGTTATAGTGTTTTGTTAACAGCATGATGCATGCCAAAACACAATCAACATAATATTTTTTTTAGCCTGTTATATCAATATATTAAATTTTCTAAAACAAGCGGAGTTACCTCATGTCTCAGACTGATTCATAAAAGAATATAAGACAAATACAGTAGAGATAATTCCGCATATTCCCTAACTGTTGAAAAATTAGCGACTTAGAGGGGGGAATCCCGTGTATCAATATATCAATCTGAGACCAACCTGGGACACGAGACATCCAGTGACTCAGGTAAGACTGATATATTGTAGAATAAGAGACAGAGAGGAAATGGTGGAAGTTTCTTAAGCAAGGAAATCAGCTATTTCAATCCGTATAAATCAAGATAGCGGTAAAGTGTCGCACGCCCTATCCCAAGCATTTTAGCAGCATCTTTTCGATTACCCTTCGTCTTTGAAAGCGCAATCGTGACTTTTTCCTTTTTGATTTTGAGGGGAGGACCTGTTTTTTTCTTGTTTTTTCGTTGATATGAAACAATTTCGGGTGGAAGGTGCTCGGTTTTGATCACGCTGTCTCGAGATTTGACATAGGCATACTCGATGGCGTTTCTTAATTCCCTGACGTTTCCCGGCCAGGAGTAGGCTGACAGTGCATCAATAGTTTCATTGGTGTAGCCCAGTACCGACCTTTCCGTCTCTGCCGCGACCTGATCAAGAAAGTGTTCGACCAGCACAGGAATATCCAAACGACGTTCACGTAGCGGCGGCAGGGTGATGGGTACCACACATAAACGGTAATAGAGATCCCGCCTGAACAATTTCTTCTTCATCAACTGTTTAAGACTTTGATTGGTCGCGCTGATTATCCGAATATCAACATGAATTGATTTTTCACCTCCGACTCTCTCAAAGCTTTTCTCTTGTACAGCGCGCAGAAGTTTAACCTGCATAACCGGGGATAGTTCAGCCACTTCATCCAGAAACAAGGTCCCCTTGTCAGCCAGTTCAAACCGGCCTTTTTTATCATTGATCGCGCCAGTAAAGGCCCCTTTGACATGTCCGAAAAGTTCACTTTCTAAAATCCCTTCGGGTAATGCGCCACAGTTAACAGCCACAAATGGTTTATTGGCCCTGGAACTCATATCATGGATGGCATTGGCCACCAGCTCCTTACCAGTACCGCTCTCTCCCTCGATCAGGACGGGGGCTCGTATCTCGGAGACCTCTTCGATTTGCTCAAAAACATCCAGCATTTTGGGATCTTTGGTGACCAGTTGACCCATTGAGTGGTGATGTTTCAGGTGACTCTTTAACATTTCAAAATCCGTCTCATCCTTAAACAGGATTAACGCCCCAATCTTCTTATCTGTCTCATCCGTTAACGGAAGCGAGAGCATCTCCAAATTTTTTATGGTTCCATCCCGTCTTTTGAAATCAACTCTTTTTCTGGTGTTAGGGGCTTCATTGTCGACCAGGAAACCCCCACAATAATCACAATCGCCACCACAAAACCTGCCAGGGAAAATATCATGGCAGTCCTTCCCCAAGACCGCTTCCCGTTTCAGGCCGGTAATTCTTTCAGCAGCTCTATTGAAGAAGAAAACGATTCTATTTTCCGTGTGGGCCATGACACCATCAAGCATATTATCAAGAATCAGATGCTGGTGACGCCGGGCAATAAACAGGGTATTTAGAAAATCCGAATTGAAAAGGGTATCGATATTCTTTTTAAGTATATCCATTGCATCTTTGACAAGCTTATCACTCTGACCAACCATATCTATCGATGTTGGATCTTGCATTTCCCAATGAAAATGAGGCAGCACGGCAGGTAGAGGGACCTTCTGTTTATACTTGGGATCACCGATGGTGATAATAAGATCAAAATTAAACGGTTTTGTGTCACCGAACAGCGTGTTTACTAATCTCCTGTTGTTTAAACCAACTTCAGACAAAACCTGTCTGACAACTGGATTGACCTGTTTCGGCGTAAGAGAGGCGCTTTGAAAGGAAATATGTTTGATGCTCGATGTTTCCGCCAGCCTTTCGGCAATCAGATGCAGGTTAATGTGGCTATCGCTCAAAAAAAGAACTGAATACTTATGTTTTTTTGATATCATTTCCTTTTACAATACCTTAAAGTGCCAGTTATCGAAGGAATTAGCGTTTATAACGCTATCTTTTTTGGATCAGGGCATAATATCTATTTGTCGCAACTTTGGCAGCCGCTCACGAGGCAAAGTGATGCGAAAGGTTGTCCCATGGTCCAGAATCGAATCGAAGTCCACCTTTCCACCATGCTGTTGAATAATCTTCTTGGTCATCAGCAGCCCTAATCCAGTTCCTCCCAGCCCTTTTGTCGTAAAAAACGTGGTGAACACTTTTCTTTTCACTTCATAGTCCATCCCACAGCCATTGTCAATCACCTCATAGACAATAGCATTCTCCTTTTCGGAAACACGGAGAATAATGGTTAACTCGTCTGAATTTTCACTGATACGGCAAGCATCAATGGCATTTCCCAGCAAATTGGAGAGGCTTTCATGAATGCCCTCGCTGTCCAGAGCCGCCAGTCCGATATTCTCCTGGAAATCTGTCGTCAGCTTGATTCCGAGTTGATTAATCTTCACATAATAGGTATTTACGACTTCCTTGGCGATTTCAAGTGGATCACAAAGATCTGCTTCGATTTCCTGACCTTTGGAATAGTTGAGAAACTCTTTCACAAAAGTGGAGACCCGTTTGGTATTTCGATTCAGCATTTCCAGACCTTTCTGTATCCGTTTGATATCGCCCTTTTGCAGTCCTGAATTCAATATGTATTCACCTCCCTCCAACCCGGTCAAAACATTCTTGATCCCATGGGCCAGGCCGGCAACTGTCTGACCCACAGCAGCCAACCTTTCTGCTTCAAGGTTTTCGGCCTCCAGCTTTTTTATGCGGCGAATGTCATGAATCCAAAAAGCCATGCCTCGATATTCCTCGGCAGCCAACAGCCTGATTCCAGTCAGGCGGGCGGGGAACGAATCGCCTGTGATACTGCTGACCTTTGTTTCATGCAGGTACATGGGTCCGGAACTGGCAGAAACCATTTCCAGAAATCCCTTGGGGAAAATGGTATCCAAATCCTCTTTTTTAAGGTGGTCTACGTCCTTTATGCCCAACATCCTCTCCGCAGCCTGGTTGAAAATGGTAATGCGATCATTTTCATCCACGGCAATAATACCGTAAAGAGAAGAAGATATCAGCGATCCCATCGTAATGTTGGTCATCTTCAGTTCTTCCTGGAGTTCCAGTGTATGGGATATATCCACTGCCATTTCCAATACCAGATCAAAATCCCCATTTTTAGCTGCATAAGGAACTGTTGTGATCAGCAGTTCAACCTTTTTCCCTTTCTTATCAATGACTGTAGATCTCCCTGAGTGCATCTGCCCATCTTCAAACGTATGCAATGCTGTACAGTCATTACAGGCGGAACTTCGGTTTTTCAGAATTTCATAACAAAAAGCCCCTTCAATCGCACCAAATGACTCCCTTGACTTCTGATTGGTTTCTATAATCTGAAAATTCCGGTCAATAATCTTGATGTCACAAGGCACATGTTCAAACAGATTTCTATATTTCTGACGTACCAATTCGGTATCTGACACATCCGACGTCATCTCAATCAGATAAGGGATCTCTCCTGTCTCATCCTTCACAGGAATAGTATGCCTGATGCGGCAGGTTTTCTTGCCATCCTTTGCTCTGCTGATATCTTCGAAAACCGATGTTTTTCCTTCTGAGAACACGGACTCCTGATTACAGTGTGGACATTTGGATTCAAGGTTTTTGTAAACTTCATAGCACTTCTTGTTTTGCCAGTCGCCAAATTTCTCTTCAAACACCTTGTTTGCGGCAATTAAATTAAATTTCGAATCAATAACCGCAGCAGACATCGGCATGGAGTCAAACAGGTTTTTCTCAATCCAGTTCTTAAGACTGTCTGCAGTCATCATAAGCATCTCTCCTTATAGCTGTTTGTTAGTGATACAATTTTTCTGATGAAACAATCATTAACCCATCAGGGCATCCTCGACAATTGGTGTTTGGAGGTATTCGTCCCGATGTTAACAGAAGACAGATTGCAATTCTTCGGCCAGATGAATCAATACAGGCATCATATCAGTAATAGAGGCCGTGAAACGGACCTGAAGACATAAATCGAGAATGGCAGATCGGATTTCAATCACCTCTCACTATCAACTGAGCGCTAGAAAAAAAGAGTCCTGCATGAGTATCTCCTAATGGCCAGCATGAGATTCAATGTAAATGTCTCGTGTCTCAGGTTGGTCTCGAATTCTTGATTTGAGACAGATCGAGATCATCTTAGCCTCTTTAGTGCAACATGTATCACGATTTAAACATTTTTTCCACTAGAGAGATTGTCTTGTTTCTCTGCTATTTGCCTGAGACATATCCATGTCTCAAATCAGCGCCATATTTTAACTCTTTGTTATTTAATACTTATTTAACTTTTTTATTATTCATGTTTGGCATACATTGTGCTGTGATAGATCTCAGATGGATAGATGTCTCATGGAATAATTTTGGATGACGTAAAAATGGTTAAAGCGCAAAAATCGGCAAACAAGAATTTGGAGAAAGTCATTGCTCTCTGTAATGAGATGCTTGAATTAGCTGATCTGGGTGATTATAGCCGACTGGATGACAGATGCGGGATCGTTTTTGGAACCATGCGGGATTCTGCTTATAAAATACAAAAATTGGCAAAAAATGAACTGACACGACATGGAAGCAGTAGAATTCCAAGGCCCAAAACGCCACCCAAACAGTTAAACGGGGGGAACCAAACTGAACTTTAGGTGATGATCCTTCCCCCGGAACAGTTTTTTTAAATTCCTAATTTTAAAACAGGATATGAGCGGAAACAAAAAAATTCTGGTCGTGGATGATGAACAGGATGTTCTCTTTTATTTGTCGACACTATTTGAGGATAACGGTTTTGACACGATTACAGCGGAAAACGGTATTGAGGCACTCGAACTTGCCAAATCCGAACTTCCGGACTTAATTACGCTGGATATAACGATGCCTGAACAATCGGGGATTAAAACATATCGTTATTTAAAAAATGATATCAACCTGCAAAATATCCCTGTCATCATCGTTACTGCGGTTGGAGAACCGATTATGAGCGTGATGAACGAGTTTGCTGCTTTTCCGGAACCAGAGGCCTTTGTCAGCAAACCTGTTAATCAAAAAGATCTAATAGACATCGCAAAAAAATTGTTAGTATGAACACAGGGGCGAGCACCTCCCTATCCTGATTACCTCATCCGGCGGTGGATGATTATTTCAGAGCGAGAAAGTCCTTTTTAGGCAATTTGGTCAAAAAAGTGAACCAACATTAACCGTCGCGGTTTTGGCTTTCTGGTTGCAATTTTTCAAACATAGGAGAATATATGGCATTCGCATCGGACAAACGAATTTTGGTAGTAGATGATGAACCAGATGTAAGAGATTTCTTGAGTACCTGTTTGGAAGACGCCGGTTTTCAGGTCGAGACAGCGATTGACGGGTTTGACGCCTTAGAGAAGATCGAAAAGAACCTCCCTGATCTGATCACGCTGGACCTGGTGATGCCGCGTATTTCAGGCATCAAACTGATGCGTAAGCTTCGCAAAAATGAAGCCTGGAAAAAGATTCCCGTGATCATCGTCACGGCTCATGCAAAAGATGAGTTGGGGCAGAAAGATCTGGAAGAACTGTACGCAGAAGAAGTCAGACCTGCTCCTGAACATATCATTGAAAAGCCCATCACTCCCTCAAATCTTGTGGCCGGCATCGGCAAGATCCTGGACGTTCAAACTTCCCTTGACGTTGCAACAGAAAGGAGTGATGTCTTGAACATGATTAAAACATGCAGTCCTGACAAGCTGAAAGAGATACAGGGTATGCTGAAATAACTCATTTCACTGCAAGGCTGATTTTTGTTGAGGGCAATACAGATCATCTATTCCACCAGAATCTCTGGATGCTGGCCTAAGAACCGATAGATGGTTGCCCGACCAACGCCAAGCAAGCGGGCGGCCTTGGCTTTATTTCCGCCGGCTTTTTCCAGGGCTTTTTCGACTGATTTAAGATCCAATTTCTTTTCCGGTCCTTTCTGAAATTCGTTTTTTGGGATCTTTTGCAGCTCAAGGGGCAGATCTTGTGGTTGAATAATCTGGCCTCTGCTTTTGACCATGGAAAAGCGGATAGCGTTTTCCAGTTCTCTAATGTTTCCCGGCCAATGATAATCCATCATCGCCGACAGGCTTTTGTGGGAAATTGTGTGGGGTGTGCGGTTCTCGAAATGAACTGCCTGTTTTAGAAAATGATCACATAGCGGTAGAATATCATTTTTCCGGTCTTTTAAAGGAGGCAGTTTGATAGGGATCACATTCAGGCGATAATAGAGATCCTCGCGAAAATTGCCTCGCTTTGTCTCCTCCTTTAAATCTTTATTGGTGGCACTGATCACTCGCACATCCACGGAAATCGGACTTTCACTACCCACCTTTTCCAGGGTACCTTCCTGCAGAAACCTTAGCAATTTCACCTGTACAGATTTGGGCAGGTCAGCCACTTCATCAAGAAAGGCAGTGCCCTTGTCTGCCATTTCAAAACGACCTTTCTTGTTCCGAATGGCACCGGAAAAGGATCCCTTGACGTGACCGAACAGCTCGCTTTCCACCAAACCTTCCGGCAGAGCACCACAGTTAATCGGTACAAAAAGCGCATTGCTGCGGATGCTCTCCTCATGGATGGCTTTAGCAACCAGTTCTTTACCAACACCGGTTTCACCATGGATATGGACCGGATAATCGTAAGCAGCCAGGTCTTTAATTTGCTGAAACAATTGTATCATTTTGGGATCACTCCCGATAATCCCTCTAAAGCTCTTTTGCTGTTTCAGCTCCCTCTCCAGCATCTTGAGGTCACTAACATCTCGCATGGAAACCATGACCCCTGTCATGGCCCCACGGGTATTTTTCAGCGGAATGAGGTTGGCATCCAGTTCCATACGATTGCCTTCTGGTCCATGAAATACAGTGGCATAGTTTTTCCCCTGGAAATCCGGTTCCAGTCGATCAAAACAGAATGAGCAGTTTTCGCCACAAAACCTGGGTTTAAAAACACTGTTGCAGTCTTTGCCAATAACCTGCGATGGCTTTAACCCTGTCATTTGGGAGGCCCCTTCACTGAAGAAAAATATCCGCCGTTGCAGATCATGGGCAATGACCGCATCAGAAAAGCTGTTCAGGACACTGTTCAGGTTATTTTGCTGGGTTACGAACGCATCATAATAGCCCTGTTTAAACAGGTCTGAGACCATTGTTTTGATTTTCTCAGCGCACTGACGAAGACTCTTTTTCAAATCCGCTTCCCTGGCTGTTTCAGTCAGGGGATGATCAATGTCCCATTCGATAATCGCCGGAGTGCCGGCCAAGGTTCTGTCATCAGATTGGGTACAGGAGCTGAGGCTGATTGAGAGGTCGAAGTGGTTTTCAGCCAGTTCGCTCATCAAAGTGGGGCTTTGCGAGGAGATATCGATCCCGAATTCCTGCATGACATCAATAACAAAGGGATGTACTGGATCTGCTGAGTCACAGCCAGCACTGAATACCTCGATGCCTTCGCCAGCCAGATTTCTGGCAAAACCCTCTGCCATTTGGCTGCGAACGGAGTTTCCAGAGGAAAAAAAGATAATCGACTCTTTGCTCATCTTTGACGGTAGCATGAATAAATCATTGATCAGACATAATCAAATTCGGCCGTTTTGTAGCTGCACGGCAATTATGCTGACGGGGTCGCGATCGGAAAGATCAATACTCTTATCTTACCGATATTCCCCAATCCAATGGTTGTCCATGATATATGTCAAGCGGGTTTTTGATTCCTGAGGGAAAGAGTGAATTCAGTGGGGTTACTTTACACCATGCTCCAGCATGAAACAGACATATTGCTTGTCTTCGCTGACGATATGATTTTTCAGCCAGGAAACCATCACATTGATCGACTCTTTTTTATCGTTTTCCTGGCCATTCAGCAGCTCACCTGTGATTTGAGCAATCGTCCCTAAAAAATTGGTGTGTTCTTTCTGATGGTTTTTGATAAATGGGTAATGGTACTTTTCAAAAAACGACTCTTCATACTCAAAATGTTCTTTGGTATACTGCGAAAGGCTGGATAAGGCCTTTTCCACCTGAACATCGTCACCACCATCATTGGATATTCGATATAAATCGTTTATCAGGCGCATCATTTTTTTATGTTGCCTGTCAATGGACTCAACATGGACTGTATAAGAGTCGTCCCAGGATATAGCTACCATTACGTATTTAACCCGCAAAAATTCAAACCTGATTATAGACCAATTCTTTCAACATTCTGAAAAATAAGCTGTCAGACGCCACACTCTTCAAAATGTTTGCTAATAAATTCACGCATTAGCAGAGACGCGTCCTGCCTGCACTCTCCACATCCGGTACTGATCTTTGTAATCTCCTGCAGCTCATAAAACGAACGTGCCCCTTCCAGGACCGCTTCTTCAATCTCATGATCCGTGACTCCCATACACTCACAGATAACCAAGGCCTCTTTGGTTTCGACTTTATCCGCCATATTGTTTTGTGTATAGTAGCTATCGATGGCCATCCGTAACGCTTTATCACCCAGCACCGAACAATGAATCTTATTATCGGGCAGACCACCCAACTCTTTGGTAATGTCTTTGGGTGTCAATTTATAGGCCTCATCCAGATCCATGCCTTTTACCATTTCTGAAAGGATCGAAGTACTGGCAATCGCACTGGCACAGCCATATGTCTGCCATTTGCACTCAATGATCTTGCTTTCTGCCTTGTCTACCGAAATAAACATGATCATTTCATCCCCGCATTTGACGTTACCGGTCATTCCTTTACCGTCATACTTGAATTCCTTTTCATCTCTTAAAATATTGCGAGGATTCATAAAATGGTCCTTGACTTTTTCCGAATAAACCCAACCACCTTGATCAGCCATTAATTGCTCCTGTGATAAACTGTTGACATGTCTCTAATTCTTCCAATCGTACTTTCTAACTTCTCCACAACATATTCAATATCTTCTTTGGTCGTGTCTCTTCCCAGACTGAGGCGAATAGAGCCATGGGCATTCTCTGCTTCCAGCCCCATTGCCAGCAGCACGTGAGATGGATCCAGAGAACCGGATGCACAGGCAGAACCGGTTGATACGGCGATGCCCTCCAGGTCCAGATAAAGTAGAATCGCTTCACCCTCTGCCCCGGAAAAAGAGACATTCAATGTGCCTGGCAGACAATCTTCTTGATCCCCGACAAACAGGATATCAGGAATACGAGCAGAGAGACCCGCTTTTAGTTGATTTTTGAGTTCAAGCAGGTGTATTGCTTCTGACGCCATTTCGATTTCGCGCATCTCGATCGCTTTGCCCAGGCCGATAATCCCAATTGTATTTTCAGTCCCGGCCCGGCGCCCTTTTTCCTGGTGTCCGCCCCTGATCAACGGGCAGAAAGAAACGCCTTTTTTTATATACAGGACCCCGATGCCTTTGGGACCATATATCTTGTGAGCAGACAGCGAAAGAAAATCTACATCCAGTTCCCTGACGTTGACTGGAATCTTACCAACTGCCTGCACGCTATCGGTATGAAACAGCACTCCATTTTCATGGGCAATTTTGGACAGAAGTTTAATATCCTGAATCGTCCCCGTTTCATTATTGGCCATCATCACAGAAACCAGCCCTGTCTGGGGATTAATCATCTGTTTGTACTGCTCCAGATCGACCTTTCCTTCCCCATCTACATCAAGAAACCCCACTGCCATGCCTCGATCACGAAGACATTTGGCGGATTCCAGGATGCAGGGATGTTCGATATTGGTTGTGAGGACGGAAGTGTTCTGGCAACCGATCTCGCAATGACCTACAGGCTGGCAGGTGAGCGAGGACAAAACGGTATTGTTCGCTTCTGAACCACTTCCAACAAAAATAATCTCATCAGGGTCTGCACCAATAAAACTGGATATCCGTTCACGGGCGCCTTCCACTTTATTCCTTGAATATCTACCAAACTGATGAAGACTGGATGGATTGCCATAATTCTCCATCGCTTCAATCAGGGTGTTCTTCACTTCCGGATGCAGCGGCGTGGTCGCGTTATTATCCAGATATACATTTCTAGGTTGCATCTTCTTCCTTTTATTTTTACTTGGTTACTGTTTGATTAAGAAGAATGTTTTATCATTAACGTTCATTATTATTGCTTTGATTGAAAAAACTATGCCAAAAGGGAGCAGGAGCCATAAGTCTCGATAAACGTGAATTCCCAGTTGTTAATGCGCCAAAAACCCGAGCAGAAATAACTGCCCCTCTTGAAATACCGATCACGTTCAATCATCAATATATCAGCAAAGCACTGGGTTATAATAGGCTAAAATTTATTATTTCTTGATCAACATTCAATATTTTTTGTTAAAAAAATTCCAACAACATTTTTTTTGTAAACCTTAGGGATCGTTCATAAATAACTTGGCCTAATCTGTCCGCATAAGGATCGTTAAAAGGCAAATTCACTTAATCTGTTTGTAAAAGTCCTAAAAACTGGACATTTTACAAACAGAATGTGAACTAGCCTTTTAGCCGACCCTTGGAACATTTTGCAGACAAAATGCCACAGCAACGTGTTTCTTTAACACCAATGAAAAACACTCGAGTAATTTGTGAGCCGACCCTTAATTGTAAATCAGCTCCGGCGTTTTCATAATCACTTTCGTATCTGCCGGAATCGAATCGGTCAACCAGACGTTGCCCCCCACTACCGATCTTTCTCCAATAACGGTTTTGCCGCCCAGGATCGTCGCTCCCGAATAGATAATAACATCATCTTTAATGGTTGGATGACGCCGAATGCCTTTCAACCTGTTGCCTGCATTATGTGGAAGGGAGTGGGCCCCAAGGGTAACGCCCTGATAGATACGGACATTGTTGCCAATCACAGCCGTTTCGCCAATCACGATACCTGTGCCATGATCGATGACAAAACGTTCCCCAATTTTAGCTCCCGGATGAATATCGATGCCGGTAACACTATGAGCATGCTCTGACATCGTCCGAGGCAGAATGGGGATGTCCAGTTCAAACAACCGATGAGCTATTCGATAAACGGTAATCGCCTGAATTCCGGGGTAGCTGAATATAATCTCATCATAACTTCGAGCGGCAGGATCGCCATCAAAGGTGGCACGTACATCTTTAGACAGGCTTCTGCGAATCGATGGTATGGAACGCAGCAATTCAATGGTTGCCTGCTGTCCTTTCTCCTGACAATCATGACAAGGCTGATCATAACGAATACAGTCATGGCGAATACTATTGGAAATCTGCTCGGATAACATGTCAAATACCACCGAAACGGACTGTCCCATGATATACTTCAGATTGACGGGATTCAGTCTCCCACTGCTGAAATAACCTGGAAAAACAAGTTCCTTGAGACGATTGATGATCTCAATAACAGATTCGACTGAAGGAATGGGTTCAAAATCGGCATGTACAAAGCAATCACTGTCATCACAGTTCTGGATAATTTCCTCTGCAACTTTTGACAGTTCCCGCCGGTGCACCATTGCAGAATCCAGATCGGTTCTGCACTCTCTTTTTCGTTCCTTAAGTTTTAACATATTACCTGAATTGAATTCCCTCATCGATTTCATTCCTCAACTAAGGCTTGGCTCACAAATTACGTCACATTCTGTTCGCAAAATGTTCCAAGGGTCGGCTAAAAAGGCTAGTTCACATTCTGTTTGTAAAATGTCCAGTTTTTAGGACTTTTACAAACAGAATGTGAACTAGCCTTTTAACGATCCCTATGCGGACAGATTATGCCAAGTTATTTTTGTACGACCCTAAGCGGTACAATCTACTGATAACTGATGAAAGACTCATGCCATCAGCAGATTGAAATTTAACTTGTTATTATTCAACAACTTATATGAGTTATGGCAAACTGGAACCCCTGCACTTTTTCCTGCTTACTCAATCTGCTATTTCACTCTCTTGACGCGACTGGATCACCACATGTTGCTTTGAAATATGAAATCAATTTACATCAATCTCATTCAAAATATTGCCTTTCATTTGATTTATCGTTAGTCTAAATACATATAGCAAGGCCCGGTTAGGTTTTTGCAGAAAGCTGAATGATGAAACCTGGATCGAGCTTATGCGCAGAGACTGGTTTCATCATTCAGATTCTGTTTTGCAAAAACCTAACCGGACATTGCTGATATACATACCATTAAAGGTTCGAATCATGGGACTGCTAAAACAGACACTTGTCAGCATATTAAAAACCATGACCAAAAATAGAAAACCACAAAATCCGTTTTTTCTTGATTTTATAATTAAACTTAAGTTGATCAGTGGGTTGGGGCTGGTTTTTTTTGTGACGACGCACCTGTTAAACCACTCACTTGGAATTTTTGGACTACACACAATAGAAAAAGGACAGACGATATTTTTAGGCTTTTGGAGAAGTCAGCCGTTTTATTGGGCAGGGGGAATCATCTTAGCAACCCATCTGATCACTACATTTTGGTTCTTATTCAAAAAAAAGACCTATAGAGGGATTCCCTACAAAGAGTGGCTGAGGTTGATCCTTGGTTTTTGCATCCCTTATTTTCTGATCGGTCATATAGTTGCCACAAGAGGGGTGCACCATTTGTATGGCATTAAGGACAGTTATTCATTTTTTCTTTTCCAAAACTATCCTTATTTTTTCCCTTATCTCATTGTTATGGCAGTCTTTGCCTGGTTACATGGGATCATTGGGCTGTATATTTATTTAAACACCAAAAAGTGGTTTTATAAAATTAAATATGGTCTTTTCACAATTGCGCTGGTTTTGCCGATTGTTGCAGTCTGGGGAATCCAGAAAGTTGGAGATAAAGTAAATCAGAAAAAGAAAACAGATTCAAGTTGGGTTCAATACATAGAAGACGTATCTAACCCAGATAAAATCAATTACAGCGCTCAGGTTGTAAGAATTTCAGACCCGATTACTCATTTTTATTTCCCTGTCTTATTGTTTTTACTATTGACGAGAGGAGTTGCTTTTAGCGTTTTCAGGAGGAAAAAAACCATCAAAATATCCTACTTGGATGGAAAAAAAGTACCTATTCCCAAAGGGACGTCACTGCTTGAAACAAGTTTGATGTCCAATATTCCACATGCGCATATTTGTGGCGGTAGAGGGAGATGCACAACATGTCGTTCATTGATAATAGATGGATACGATCAATTACCGCTCCCCTCTATGGAAGAAAAAAGAGTTTTAAAAAACATTGATGCAGAACCAAACGTCAGACTGGCCTGCCAGACAAAACCGACCAGTGACTGTTTGATCCACCCGATATTACCGCCAGATATCACTATTGATGAAATATTTTTCAATAAAATGGCATCGCCGGGTTCTGATAAAGAAATTGCGATTCTGTTTTCTGACATTCGTAAATTTACCAGTCTGGCTGAAAAAAAGACTCCTTATGATGTTGTATTTATTTTAAATAAATATATTCAATCGATGGGAGATGCAATATACCAGAATGACGGATACATCAATAAATTTGCAGGAGATGGCATTATGGCCCTTTTTGGTTTAAACCAGAATATTAAACAGGGCTGCCAATCTGCTATCAAGACTGCTAAAATGATGGATGAAAAGCTGAAGGTGTTAAATGAGCAGTTAAAAACTGAACTGGAGAATCCTATCACCATCGGAATTGGAATTCATTGCGGTCATGTAGTCGTCGGAGACATGGGATATAAAACCAATCGACATCTGACTGCTATAGGTGATCCGGTAAATACAGCTTCCAGGCTGGAAGATTTGACAAAGAAATACAAGTGTAAGCTGATAGTTTCCTCAGCCGTCGCGGAGCAGGCTTCGTTAAATCAGGACAATTTTGAAAAAACTCAGATTGATGTCAGAGGAAAAACAGAATCATTAACAATATATTGTATTAACAGTTTTGAAGAACTATTTTTTGAATAAAAAATCAACTGAATCTAAGCTCTACCACGTTGCTTACCCGGCCCCATAACACCTCAAATGCAGTTTCGCACAGGATACGCCCAAAATTCCCCCATGGGAAACACAGCAAGAAATTTTTTCATGCTGTCTCCCTGTTGGTTATGTGTTGGCTCAAAAATTACTTGGCATTTTGTCTGGAAAATGTCCAATCTTTACGGGACTTTTGCGGACAGATTATGCCAAGTTATTTTTGTACGATCCCTATGTGTTTTTTATATCATCCGGTAATATCGGCAGCTTGCGTACCCTTATGCCAGTCGCTGCAAAAACGGCATTGGCCACAGCCGGTGCGATAACTGGAACACCTGCTTCACCAATACTCGTCGGTGATCGCGTATCTTGTACCGTATACACTTCAACTTTCGGCATCTCATCAATTCTTAGAATGGGGTAATCGTCAAAATTGCTTTGTTCGATTTTTCCATCGCGAATGGTGATCGCGCTTTTCAAGGTTGAGGTCAGGCCGAAGGCAACCGCACTTTCCATTTGCGATTCTATTGTTTTCGGGTTGATTACGATTCCGCAATTAACTGCACATACGACCCTATGTACCCGAATCTCATGACGCGAATGAATGGAAACTTCAGCTACGAAGCAAAGGTCGGTATCATGAAAACGATGAATTGCCAACCCTCTGTGTACGCCTGCCGGCGGTTTCTCCTTCCATCCGGCTTTGTCTGCAGCCAGTTTCATCACCTCTCGCATACGGGGAGAGTTTGTCAGTAGGCGATCGCGATAATCGAACGGGTCTTCTCCCGATTCAGCAGCCAACTCATCCAGAAAACATTCAACGGCAAAGGCATTGGAAAAAGCAGACACAGACCGCCAATACCCGATAGGGATGCCCGGATCATCATTAATAAATTCGGCCCTGACGTTTGCGATGTTATATTGCAGCGGAGCCGCTCCCTTTATGGCTTTTTTACCGGGGACAACTCTGGGTAACAGGCTTTCCCCGATGCCGGACAAACCATTTCTCAGAAAACGCGGAACCCAGTAAGGCATTATTGATGGTATGAGTTTGGGTAGCATTTGCCCGAAAACATCGGCTCCGACAATACGATGCCGCCAGGCAACAGGCAGGCCATTGCTATCAATGGCGGCTTCCATGAAGTTGCAGGTGGCTGGTCGAATGCGGTCGTTACGGGTATCTTCTTCCCGTGTCCAAATGACTTTTATCGGTTTCTTTAGGATTTTAGATATTTGAACGGCTTCCACGACGTATTCAACAGAAATTCGACGTCCAAAACCACCGCCGACAAAAGTCGTATGAACTTTTATCGCTTCATAATCAAATCCTGTAATGCGGGCAGCTACCTCTTGAGCGGCATCCTGGTGTTGAGTAGGAGCCCAGATTTCACAATCCTTGTCGCGTACGTGTGCAGTACAGTTCATGGGTTCGGGAGTGGCATGGCCCTGGTATGGTATGCGGTACATTGCTTGGTGTGTCTTTCCATCTGTTCCAAAGAAATCGTCCACATCCCCAATTTCATATTGAGTTTTACCTTCTGATTTCGCCATTTCATCCCAGCGTTCAAACAGAGCATCGCTGTTGAGTTTACTATTTTCGTTTTCCTCCCATTCAATCTGCAACGCGTCGCTAGCGAGCCTGGCCTGCCAGAAGGTATCTGCAACAACAGCAATTCCGGCATCAATGGCCACAACATCACGGATTCCTTTCATTTTCCTGGTGTTCTGCGAGTCAACACTCTTGACTTTTCCTCCAAAAACCGGCGGATGAACCACGACAGCCACCAGCATTTCAGGCAGTTTGATATCTATTCCAAACTTGGCGCTGCCATCTGTTTTTATCTTTGTATCCAAACGCGGTATGCGTTTGCCGATGATTTTAAACTCCTCAGGTTTTTTAAGATAAACATCTTCGGGAACCGGTATGCCGGCTGTTTTATCCACCAATTCACCAAAGCGAAAGCTGCGTTGACTGGGTTTATGAATAACGGCCCCATTTTGAGCATAACACTCGGATGGTGGAACTTTCCAGGCTCGGGCAGCGGCACTGATCAAGGTTTCACGGGCCATGGCCCCTGCTTTTCTTAATATGTCCCACGAGGTGTATACGCTGGTGCTCGAGGCTGTCATTTGCGTATTGAAGGCGGGATTCTTGTAGACTTCTTCGACCGGAGCGATTTCCACTTTTATCTTAGACCAGTCGGCTTCCAGTTCTTCTGCAACTATCATCGGCAGTGCCGTGGTAATGCCCTGACCCAACTCGGAATGATTGACCATGACAGTAACCGTATCATCGGACCTGATCCTGATCCAGGCGTTGGGCGCCAGCATATTGACGCCGTTTTCTGAACTGACATGGGACGCTTCGACATGTCTGCTGCAATTGGGCAGATGAACACCAACCAACAAACCGGTTCCCGCCAGGGTGCCGATCTTTATGAAATCCCGTCTCCCCTGGACTAGTGGTTTTTCTTTCATGATACTTTTCTCCCTGCCGCCAGATGAATAGCCTGTCGTATTCCCTGGTAGCTTCCACAGCGACACAACACATCGGACATGGCGCCATCGATAGCATCGTCACTGGGGTCAGAATTATGTTTTAAAAGCGTGGCAGCGGTCATAATCTGCCCGGATTGGCAATAACCACATTGGGGAACATCTTCCTCAATCCAGGCCTGACGCAAAGCATCCGCTATTCGTCCTTTCAGGCCTTCAAT
>Ga0257125_1000568_pt1 | contig 46715 bp, 38 predicted proteins | sample SI106_200metaG_FD_190183 | JGI IMG/M metagenome (GOLD analysis project Ga0257125, IMG submission 190183) | Marine microbial communities from Saanich Inlet, British Columbia, Canada - SI106_200 | ecosystem: Environmental > Aquatic > Marine > Inlet | place: Canada: British Columbia | collected... | reverse complement strand
GCTGGCAACTCGACTTGCAGGTCCATCCCCAGGGACGAATCGTTTTTATTCGGCGTACCAACGCTGCCGGAAAAGTAACGGTGTTGGGACATACCTTTCTAGTGGACCCCCATTGGACGGGACGGCTGGTGCGTTGCGAAATCCTGCTCAATAAGAAAAAAATCCATTTCTTCCAGTTGCGACGAAGAACGCCTCAAGAGCAACCCCTTCTCAACAAGGGGGGCTACTCTCTGCCCAGACGCCCCTTTCACGAGTGACCAAATAGAGGTCCATTTCTGTCGACCCTCTCTATGGGGTGAAAACCTGGGAGAAGGCGTATGCCTCAAAAAACACAAGGAGAAAGCAATGCCTGAAAACCGGGTCCCGGTTACGTTACTCTTGGTTTGAAGAAAAAGAAAAAAACTCCACCCATCCACAGGATCTCTCTCTTCCCCCCAAAGCGAAAAGAAGGGAAGCCCCACCCATCCACCGAATTTACCTCCTCCCGCAATCTTGTAATTTGGGGGGAAGATCCCTATCGGTCTGTGAGTGACCTCTTTATGCTGACACTTGTCACCGATTCGTGTTTCTACTGACCTCTTTATGCTGACACTTGGCCGTTCAGGTGTATGGCGACAATCCCGAGCCGTATGTGCTGTTCGAGGATGATGGTGAGACTTTCGCCTACGAAAACGGGAAGGGCAATCGGGTCGCGCTCGCGTGGGTCGATGGAGAGGGAGAAGTCACGCGGGAAGGGAATTTTCCCGAGGAGCGGTACTGCATTCGGGATTGGGAGAGGGTAGAGATAGCGGCAGCCGAGGGTGGGAGCGTGCGCGACGCAGAGCCGGGAGGGGAGTGACGCCGGCGAAGACGCAGGTGCAGATTTGAGTTCGAGGTTTCGATATCGGCAGTTCCCATGAGTACAAGGAGCGGGTAGATGACGGCGAAACTGGATTTCGAGCAATTCCCCCTTTTCGGGACGTATGATGTGGTGGTCTGCGGGGGTGGTCCCTCGGGATGCGTGGCGGCGATGGCGGCGGCCCGGCTGGGGGTGAAAGTTCTGGTGGTGGAGCAGTACGGATTTTTGGGAGGCGCTCTCACCGGGCAGGGGGTGCATCCGATGATGACTTTCCACGCGGGGGAGCGGCAGGTGATCCGGGGGATTCCCGACCAGGTGGTGCAACGGTTGGTGGCGGTGGGGGCTTCTCCGGGACACATTGCGGATACGATCGGCTATGCCTCTTCGGTGACGCCGTTCGACGCGGAGGGGTTGAAGGTGGTGCTGGAGGAGATGCTGGCCGAGGATGGGGTGGAGGTTCTCTATCACGCGATGCTGGCGGATGCGGAGATGCAGGGGGAGGAGATCGGGCGCATTCTGGTGTGCACGAAGGGGGGGTTGCAGTGTATTGAGGGGAAGGTGTTCGTGGAGGCGACGGGGGACGGGGATCTGATGGCCTACGCCGGGGTGGATTTCGTCAAAGGGAGGGGGAAGGATGGAGCGGTCCAGCCGATGACCACCAACTTCCGGGTGGGCAACGTGGATACCGCCAGGATTCGGGAGTATATACTGGAACATCCGGATGAGTTCTATCCGGGGGATCTCCGGTCGCTTGAGGAGTCACCGAGGCTGTCGGTCAGCGGTTTTTACGACCTGGTGCAGAAGGGGAGAGAGGCGGGGGATTTTCCGACAGATCGGAAGGGGATCCTCTTTTTTGAGACGAACAGTCTTGGCGAGGTTAACGTCAATACCACCCACATCTTTGGGAAGGACGCCACCGATCCGCGTCAATTTTCGCAGGCAGAGAGCGAGGGGAGGCAGCAGGCGAGGGTGGTATTTGCGTTTCTGAAGAAGTGGATTCCGGGGTTCGAGAACGCGGTGTATCTGAGCACGGGATTCCAGATCGGGGTCCGGGAGTCGCGGCGACTGAAGGGGTATTATACCCTGACGCAGGAGGATCTCATCGAGGACCGACCCTTTGAGGATGGGATCGTGCTGGCCGGATATCCGGTGGACATCCACCCGCCCACGCCCGAGGATGCGAAGGCGGCGCTGGGCGCTGCGCAGGAGGGGCACAGCATTGCGCAGGGGAAGGTCTATCAGATTCCCTACCGGAGCTTGATCAGCCGACAGGCGGCCAACCTGATCGTCACTGGGCGCTGTCTGTCGGCGGAGCACGAGGCGCTGGGCGCCATACGGGTGACGCCGATCGCCATGGCTATCGGGCAGGGAGCGGGAACTGCGGCGGCAATGGCGGTGCAGGGAGGGTGTTCGCTACACGATATCGATATCGAAGAGTTGAAGGGTGTGCTGAGGGAAAACGGGGCCGTGGTGCCGTGAGAGTTCAAGGTCGGGTAGCTGTCTCTACCGATGTACTGGCGCTCACCGGGTAGCGTCGGTACACCTGCCACAGCATCCCTCCCGCGATCAGCACGCCCAGCAGGTCGGAGGCGGGCTGGGCGGCAAAGGCGCCGCGGGCGCCGAAGAAGTGCGCTAGGGCGAGCAGGGCCGGCACTACGAATACCACGTTGCGGGCCATGGTCAGCGCCAGCGCCCGCGTCCCCATTCCCATCCCCTGAAAGGTGAAGATCCCCATCATTTGGGGTTCGACCAGGACGATGGTGCAGACCTTCAAACGGAGGGCCCAGACCGCCAGTTCCAGCAGTTCCGGATCGGGCGCCATCGGGGCCAGGATGGTCGGTGCGAAGAGGATGATGAGCGAAGAGAGGACGACGCCGATTCCCGACAGGGAAAGGGAGGCGGTCAGCCAGGTTTTCCACATGCGCCGGTAGTTCTGGGCGCCGAAGTTGAAGCCGACGATCGGCACCAGCGCCTGTGCCACGCCCGGTCCCATGAACGACAGCATCAGCATCATCACCCGCATGCTCAGTCCATTGGCGGCGATGGCGGCCGGGCCGAAGCCGGCCAGCACCCAGTTGAAAAGCGATCCCATGGCGCTGCGCACGCAGCCGTTGATGAATGAGGGAATGCCGACCTGGGCGATGTTGCGCAGGATCAAAAAACGTGGACGCAGGTCGGGTATCGAGATGCGGTAGCCGCTGCGCGAGCTGAGCAGATAGCCCGCCGAAAGACAAGCCCCCAGAATCTGTGCGCTCAGGGTGGCCAGGGCGGCGCCGGGCAGCCCCAGCATGGGGAAAGGTCCCCAGCCGTATATCAGGAAGGGATCGAGGATGGCGTTGAAGATGGCGGCGGTGGAGCGCACGTACATCGGCGTTTTGGTATTGCCCGACCCCCGCAGGAGTCCGTCTACCGTTGCGCCGAAGATCTGGCAGGGGAAACCCCAGGCGATGATCGTCAGATAGCCGACGGCGGGCGCCACCAGTTCTGAAGACCCCCCAAAGAGCAGGGCCAGCGGCTCGGGAAAGGTCAGGCACAGCACCGTCACCGGAGCGCCCAGCAGCAGGGGTAGGGTAATCGCATTCCCCGCGATGCGGTTGACCTCGTCCCGCTTCCCTGCGCCAAAGCGCCGAGAGACCAGCGAGGTGACGCCGGAACTCGCGCCCATGCCCAGAGCCGCCGCGACCATCTGCAGCGGCATGACTACGGTGAGGGCGGCGATGGCTTCGGTGCCGTTGGGCAGTCCGGATACCCAGATGGTGTCGACGATGTTGTAGAGGGACATCACGACCATCGAGACCATGCCGGGGATGCTCATCCGCAGCAGCAGCGAGCCGATGGGCGCCGTGCCCATGTCGGCGGTTCTCCTGTCCACCTTCCGCTCGTTCAAATCACCCTCGATCCGATCCCTCTCATCTTCCGGTTGGAGATGATCGATACTCTCTTGCTGTGGTGTGCGGCCGTTCCGCGTGGTCGGTGAATTGCATCAGCGCGTTCATCGAAGGCGTTTTAACGCATCTTCGAGGATCATGTAGAGACAGGGTACCAGCAGCAGCGTAATGGCGGTGGCGAATACGATTCCATAGCCCAGCGACAGCGCCATGGGGATCATGAACCGCGCCTGGCGCGAGGTCTCGAAGATCATGGGAGAAAGGCCGCCGAAGGTGGTCAGCGTGGTCAGCAGAATCGGGCGGAAGCGACGCACCCCCGCGTTGTGGATCGCTTCAAAGGGGCTGTCGCCCCCTTCGCGCCTCTTGTTGGCGTAGTTGATCATCACCAGGGCGTCGTTGACGACTACGCCGGAGAGGGCGACGATTCCCATCATGCTGATGACGCTCATGCTGTACCCCATGATCAGATGGCCGATGATAGCGCCGAAGATGCCGAATGGAACCGCCATCATCACGATCAGCGGTTGGGCATAGCTGCGGAAGGGGATGGCCAGGAGGACGTAGATGCCCAGCATGGCAAAGCCGAATCCCAACAGCAGGCTGGAGATGGAATCGCCCATTTCGGCCTGGCGTCCCTCCAGCCCCCACGACAGTCCGGGGTATTCCCGCTGGAGCCGGGGCATCACCTCGCTTTTCACCGTGGCCAGCACCTGGCTGGTCTGGTCCACCGGCTCCACGCCCGATGTCACCGAGACGGTGCGGCGGCCGTCCCTGCGAGTGATGGCCGTGTAGGCGCGGCCCTCCACCACGCTGGCGACCTGGCGCAGGGGCACGTCTTTGCCGGAAGGGGTGCGTATCAGCAGCTGTTCCACGTCGTACTGGCTGGCGCGTTCATCTTTGGGCAGGCTGACGAAGACCCGCACCTCGCTGCGCCCCCGCTGCTGGCGCAGGGCTTCGGCGCCGTAGAAGGAGTAGCGGACCTGGCGGGCGATGTCGGCGGCGGTCAGACCCAGGCCGTGCCCTTCGGGAGAGACCTGGAAGTTGAGCTGGCGTTTGCCGGGGGTGTAGCCGTCGTCGATATCCTTGGTCTGGGAGAACTGGGCCAGTTCTTCGGCCAGGGCGGTGCTCGCCCGGTCCAGGACCTCGATGTTCCGGTGGCTGAGTTCGATGGTGATGGAGGCACCGGAGCCGGGACCGCCCCGGTCGGATTCGAAGCGGAGGGATTCCAGGCCGGTTATGGAGCCGGTTCGCTGCCGCCAGAGGCGGGTGAGTTCCGAGGTGGAGATCGGCCGTATCTCCGGGTCGGTCAGGTAGGCGAATACTTCTATCTTGCTCTCGTCGATGGTGGCGAATACGCCGGTTATCAGGGAGTCACCGCCGTTTTCCGCCGCTACGGCGTCGACGGCGCCGACCAGGCGGTCGCGTACTATTTCCGTTTTGGAAAGCGGACTGCCGTAGGGGAGCACGGCGGTGACCACGGAGCTGTCCGATTCCACTTTGGGCATCAGGACGATACCCATGCGGCCGCTCAGGGCGTAGGCCATAATCAGGATCAGGGTGGCAATGCCCACGGCGGTGGTCAGGTAGCGCCGACGGATACAGCTGTCCAGGAAGGGGGCGTATACATTGTTGACGAACGCCGAGAATCGGTTGCTGAATGCCTGCTGTTTGCGGTGCAGAAATGCGGTCAGTCCACTCTCGGTTCCCTCCCGCGAGTGGGCCAGGTGCGCCGGGAGGATGAAGAGGGACTCCACCCAGGAGATGAGAAATACGGTGGAGACGACCAGGGGGATCACCTGAAAAACTTTGCCCATTATGCCGGGGACGAACATCAGAGGCATGAAGGCGACCAGGTTGGTGAGGATGCTGAAGGTGATCGGCATGGATACGTCGCGCGCCCCCTGGATGGCGGCCTGTGTAAAGCTCATGCCGCGCTGGCGGTATTCGTAGATGTTTTCGCCGGCGATGATGGCGTCGTCGACGACGATACCCAGGGCGATGATGAAGGCGAACATGGAGATCATGTTGATCGATACTTCCATGCCGGGAAGAAAGAGGAAGGCGCCCAGAAAGGAGATGGGAATGCCCATGGTCACCCAGAACGCCAGCTTGAACTCCAGGAAGAGCCCCAGGATGCAGAAGACCAGGATGAGTCCCAAAAAGGCGTTGCGCATCAGCAGGGAGAGGCGCTGCTGGTAGATTTCGGAGCGGTCGTTGTTGATGGCGTAGTGGACGCCGGGGGGGAGGTCCGGCTCGATCTCTTCCATGGCCAGGCGCACCGCGTCGGAAACGCCGGTGGGCGTCTGGTCGCCGATCCGGTACACGGACAGGCCGATGGTGCGCGCGCCGTCGTAGTTGGCGACGCGATTGGATTCCCGGAAGGTCTCTTTTACGCGCCCAATGTCACCCAGGGTGACCACGGTGCCGTCCGGCGAGGTGAGGATGGGAATATTCTCAAACTCCCGGGCCCAGTCGCGGCGCTCGTCCACCCGCATCAGGATCTCCCCCGCTTCGGTGCGGATGCTGCCGCCGGGGATCTCGACGGCGCTGGCGGAGATGCGGCGCGCCACCTGGTCGAGGGTGAGATTGTAGGAGCGCAGACTCTCCTGGGGGATTTCGGCGCGGATCTCGAAATCGCGCGCCCCCTGGAGGTCGATCTGGGTGATGTCCGGATCCTGGAGCAGGCGGTCACGGACCTGTTCGGCCAGGTCGCGCAGGGCCCATTCAGTGGCTTCTCCGTAGAGCTGCAGGGTCAGTACGCCCCTGCGGCGGGCCATCAGGGAAACCTGGGGTTCTTCGGCGTCTTCGGGGAAGGTCCGAATGCGATCGATTTCCTGCTGGATGTCCTGGTAGACCTTCTGGCGGTCGGCTCCCTCGATCAGCTCCACGCTGACCATGCCGAATCCCTCGGAGGCGGTGGCGTTGATCTCTTCGACGCCGTCTGTACCGCGGACGGCCTCCTCAACGGCCAGCACGATTCCCTGTTCCACTTCGGCCGGGCTGGCGCCGGGATAGGCGACTTGCACGGTGACGATGTCGAGATCGAACTCGGGGAAGACTTCCTTCTTGATGCGGGTGGACAGCACCAGACCGCCCAGAAGGAGCACCGCCATCAGGATGTTGGGAGTGACGCGGTTGTGCACCATCCAGCCGATGGGGCCACGCGCTTTCACGGTATCCGACGCGCTCAAGATGCCCCTTCCTTTCCGCTCCGGGCGGTGGTTTCGGCGCTGCCCTGGACCCGCATCGGCATGCCCTCTACGGGAGCCGACAGGTCGGTGATCACCAGCTTTTCGCCGGCCCGGATGCCGCGGGCGAATACCTGGCCGGCGCTGCGGAAGATTATTTCGACCGGGCGGATTTCCAGCTGGTTTTCGCCATCCATCAGATAGACGTGGTCGTCGTCGCGGAGCGCGCTGCGGGGGATGGTCGCCACCTTTTGCAGCGTCGTCCCTTTGATTTCCACGCGCACGTAGGTCGAGAGGATCATGCGCGGTTTATCGGCATTCTCGGGCTGTATAGCCAGCGGGTCGGAAACGGCGATCAGCAGTCGGGCCATCCGGCCCTGCTGCTCCAACTCCGGGCGCAGGCGGATCACCGCACCGGAGCGGAACGCGGTTGCCCCCCAGGCGGATTTGCTGTAGATGCTCGCTTTCGCTCCTTTTTCGGTCGCCGTTCGGGGGATGTCGATCCAGCGCAGCTGGTCCACCGGCACCGATGCTTCGATCCAGAAGGTGTCCGTGCCGACCAGGGTGGCCAGACGGCTGGAGGTGTTCACCTGGCCGCCGACGTCGGCGAACCGCTCGCTGAGCACTGCGTTGAACGGCGCCCTGATTCGGGTGCGAGCCAGGTCCAGGCGGGCGTCCTGCAGCGCCGCCCGGGCGGCGGCCACGGTCGCCTCTGCCGACTGCAGCTGCGGCTTGCGCAGGACCAGGTCGCGGTCTTCTGCGGCTACGGTTTCGCTCAGCATTTCCAATTCGCGGCTGGCGATCGACTGCTGACCCATCTCCAGGCGGTAGGCGCTTTCGGCCTGGGCCAGGGCGCTCTCTCGCTGCTGGATGAGCAGTTGGTAGTCGGTCGGGTCGATGCGCACCAGGGCTTCCCCGGCGCGGGGAAATCCGCCGGGTACGAATTCGGGGCTCACTTCCACGATCTCGCCGTTGACGCGGGGGGTGAGGGCGATCTCCCGGGCGGGCAGGACGGTTCCCATTACTTCGATGGTGGTGGCGCGGTCTTCCAGGTGAACGGTCTCCACTTCCACCAGCTTTGCCGAGTGGGGAGGGGGTGTTCGGCGCGCCTTGGGGCCGGTGCGCATCAGCAAGGAGCCGACCAGCACGGCGCCGATGAGGATTACAGCCGGGAGCAGGAGGCGCTTCAGGCGACTCCTGGGAGGGGGGTTCTGCGGTTGGGTGGGATCGGGTTGTATCATCGTATCCGTCATTTCTTTTTTCTCCGGTTCAGCTTCGGCCTTCAGTTCGCAAAGCGATCGAATATTTCAGTTGAGGGAGGGCATTTCCCAGCCCCCTCCCAGGGTTCGGTAGAGGTCGATGCGCAGGCCGATCAGCTGCCGTTTTGCGGACAGCACGCTGCGCTCCAGCTGCTGGTTGGTGCGCAGCGCGTCCAGCACCTGCAGATAGGTGGTCGCACCGCTGGTATAGCTGTCGCGGGCGCGGGCGACCAGATCCCTAGTCAGGGAGAGCTGGGACTCCAGGTTGTCGAGGTATTCTCGCTGATGGTGCTCCTGTACCAGGGCGTCTTCCACTTCGCCCAGGGCGGCGAGCACGGTCTGTCCATAGCTGTAGAGGCGTTCGGTGGCCACCGCCCTGGAGCGATCGACTTCGGCTTTGCGGTCTCCCGCGTCGAACAGCGGCATCATCAGATTGGCCGCCAGGTTGGCCATCCAGTTGTCGAACAGGTCTCCGACTTCCGCTCCCGAGGTGGAGCTCTGGGCGGACAGGCTGATGCGGGGGAAGCGGGCGGCTACGGCCGCTGCCGCGCGACGATCGGCCGCCAGGAGAGCCAGGTAGGCTCTGCGGATGTCGGGCCGACGCTGTATCAGGTCGGCGGGTAGTCCGGTCTGCGGGGGTGGGGGTAGGGGAACAAAGCGCCCGGTGGAACTGTCCACTACGGCTTCGCCGGGCGGGCGGCCGAGGAGGATGGCAAGGGCGTGTTCGAACACGGCTCGGCGCGACCGGGTCAGAGACATCTCGCCCCGGGTCGATTCGACCAGCTGTCGCTGGCGCAGCACGTCGGTGGCCTTTACCTGGCCGCGGCGGAAGCGCAGGGTGACCAGTTCCAGAACCTGCTCGTTGAGTTGGAGCTGGGCGGCCAGCACCTGGAGCTGGGCGCGCTGTTCGACCAGCTGGTAATGGACCGAGGCGACCTGGGCCGACAGGGAGATGGCCGCCGTTTTCAGATCTTCCCGGCTGCCCTCCCGGTCCAGAGCGGCTGCGTCGCTCAGCGATTTGAGCCGTCCCCAGAGGTCGACCTCGTAGGAGGCAGCAGCCCCTGCAGACAGGTTGGTGAAGTCGCGCCGCGTCGGACTGTCGTCGCTCTGTTCGGTGCGGCTGGCAGAAGCCTGGAGGTCGATCGAGGGGAAGCGACCTGCTTTTTGACGGCGGGCGGTTGCACTGGCCTGGTCCAGGCGGGCGTAGGCGACTTTTAGCGTCAGGTTGTCGGCGAGTGCCTGCTCGATCAGTCTGCTCAGCGTCGTGTCTCCCAGGCTGTGCCACCAGCGATCCGCCAGTCTATCGACGCCGGTGGATGAGAACTGGTCCGGCACGGTTGTCGGCACGGGTTCGCGATGGGGTGCCGAAGCACATGCGGAAAGTCCGGCGGTCAGGAGAAGGAGTGTGAGGGGACCTCCGATTCTTGTCCTTTGTGCGCTTTTCGATCCAGATGAAAACGGGGTCACAGTATTCCTTTCGTGGATATCCACGCCATAGAGGTGGAGAAGAGAACAGTGCATAGTCCGGTGTAAAAACTCTTCTCTATTGGGATGTTTTCCGGTTGGAGGTTTGCCGGATTTTCTCCATTCCACCGACAGAGAACCGCGCCATATGGTCTGCCAGGCGTTCTATGGCGGGGCGGGTCAGAGGTTTTTTTATGAACGGAGGCGCTCCTCGACGACTGCTGCCTATCACCCCACGGCACTGGTTGATGATGCTGAACACCGTAAACTGGAGTGTCTCCTCAGAGACGTCCTCTCCCAGTCCTTCCCGGACCAGCCCATGCAGAACCTGGATGCCCGGCTCGCGGAGTTGGCGAAGGAGTTCATCGATGAGACCGGTCGGATTGGCGCGTTCGTGCTCGAAGAGCCGATGCAGATTTCCGAGCCGTCCCCTGTCGGTCATCCGCTGCAGCATGACGAAGATGTGGGCGCGGAGGCGTTCTTCGAGGGATGCATCCGGCGCTACATCGCCTTCGAGAGGGTACAGGTTCTGGGCTTCGTCGAGTTGCTGCCGCCACACTTCTACGTAGAGCGCTTCCTTGCCGCCGAAGTGGTAGTTGACGGCGGCGACATTGGCTCCGGCTCGCTCGCAAATCTCGGCGACCAGCGCATCGCCGTATCCCTTTTCGGCGAACATATCTGCTCCGGCTTCCAGCAGATGTGTTCGGGTTTCCAGGCCGTCTTTTCTCTGGACCATGGTTTTTTCTCCTTAATTCAAATCGATTTTTAAATTAAAATTTTTATTTGAAATTGTCAATGGAGTTATATTTCGGGCGATTTTTGGCGAATAGCCGGGCAATACCTTTAGCACAATATCTCTTTTGTCGATATCCTTTACTTCATGGATAAAGGACGAGGTGGCTCATTGGCTCCGACATTCGGAGGGGACGCGAGCGGGGAACCCTACGGAACGCGTAGTAGTTCCCAAAGGCTCGCGAGTATCGGGTCTCATTCAATCGAAGAACTGCTGTCGTTTCACGAGCGGGAACTCGAGGATGAGTATATAGCGCTGTGGGACAACCGCGGGATCGATTGCGAATACGGCGGTCTCATGCGCGGGTGGGACGGCGATGGCCGTTTTACGACCGATGTCAAGCAACTCTACGATCTGGGACGCGGGCTCTGGGTCTTTGCGCATCTCTACAATCACTTTGGACGGCGCGAACGGCATCTCACGGCTGCCCGACTGTGCTGGGAGTTCATCCGGGATTATTGTCGAGATGAGGAGACCGGCGGGTGGTACTCGAAGGTGTCGCGGGATGGAGGGACTGTCGTCGAGGGGGCCTACGACATCTACGGCGACATGTATGTCGCGCTGGGGCTTTCGGAGTACTATCGGGTAGTAGACGATCCATTGCTCCTCGACGTCGCAGCCGAGACGGTCGATGGAGTGACGAGACGGATCATTTCGTCCGAATATCGACACGACAAAGCCCACAAGGAGGGGCTCGAACCCGGCACGAAGGTTCTGGGGACCTGGCAACATTTTTTAAATGCTCTGACGACCCTGGCTCGGGAAAAACGGGATTCCAACGTGGAACAGGCTGCCCGTATGTGTCTTGGGAATATCATGGAGCGGCATTGGAATTCAGAGCACGGCGTGTTTATGGAATATCTGGACGACGGGTTCCGGCCCTTTCCCCCAGGTTGCGACAAAGAGCTGAGGAAGGTTTCGAGTTGGCACGCCGTGCAGTCGGCGTGGATGTGCATGGACGAGGCGTTAAGAGTGGGGGACAGGCGGGTATTCTCAGACGCTGTTGAGAGGGGAAGATTGACGCTGGAGAAGTGCTGGTGGGAGGGGGGTGACGGCGGCCTGATCGGTCTCGACTATCCGGGGCAGCCTCTGGAACAGTCGAGCGATTCTCCAGCGTGGGGGCGGCTCGACGATGTGCTCGTCTTTCTGTTGCTGGCGATTGAGCACACGCAGGCGGACTGGGCGGTGTGGTGGTACGATACGGTCTTCGGGCACGCGTATGAGAAACCGGAGCAGTTCAACAGAAGTGGACTGCTGCACTATCCGCGGCGACTGTTTTTCTCCATTCACGTTTTCCGGCGCATTATCGAGAGGCGGGGAAAAAAATCGTCGTTTCTGGAAAGCTGATTTTTTGGCAAATCCCATTTTCTTTTTCAGGGCCGCCGTTGTCGTACACCCAGATCAGGGATCAGTTGTCGCTGTCGCCATTGCTTCCTGGATCTTCTCGATGTATTCGATCATCTCCAATCTCACTGCATTCAGATTTGCGGTCTTTTCGTCCAGCAGTTCCAGCCAGATGAGCGCCTTTTTTGCGGCGTAGATCGCTTCAAATCGGCCGCTGGAGATTGCCCTGGCGGCATCTTGTTTGAGCTTTGTCGCGTAGCGGACGTCGTCGATGCCCTCGCGAAACCCCTCCCAGGCGAGGGTGCCGACCATGCCGTTTTTGGTCGGGTAGACCAGATTCATCTGGCGATATGCGCCCCGGTTGAAGTCGTTCCAGACGTTCGGTTTTTGCTTTTTGTACAGGGTGGGGTGCAGGCTGGAAAAATACTGGTAATTGAAGGAGCCGTCGTAGTGGGCTTTATACCGGGCAAGGCCCTCCCAGCGGCGGAAGACATCCGGGTTTTCCGGACCGGTATGGGGGCCGGCATAGCTGGCCACTTTGGCGCCCAGCGCATGCCATTTAGCCGCGTGCTCTCGTTTGGGCCAGCCGCCGTGGTTGGCATAGGATATGGCGTAGCCGGCCAGGTTGAACTGCCGGCCTTCGCGGGTAGTGAGCCAGAGCTTTATCCCTTTGGCGTTTACGTACTCGGCCAGCTCGCGGATTATCTTTGTGCGTTCGGTGCTCGCCTCGTCCCAGCTGGCGATATAGATATCGCTGTGGCCGACCTCCTCTTCCAGCGTCCGGATCAGAAGATCTATGCGCGCCTCGTATTCCTCCACGCTCTCCTTGCCCGCCCAGTACGCCCAGCCTCTGGAGAGTAGAGGCTTCATGGAGAAGCCGGCCTTTTTCATGAGGCGCAGTTCGCGTCGGAGATTTGATACTGCTTTCGCACGATCCTCCTTATGGGAAAGCGTCAGGTCGGATCGGCAGTTGAAGACGTTGTGCTCGAGCAGATCCTGGTATATGGCGGACTGTAGCGCGTCGGCGGTCTGGGGATCGATACCGAGGCGATCGCTCATATCCAGGATGCCCGTGCTGTAGAGGGTCACCAGAAAATCCAGGTCCAGATCGTAGTAGGTTTTGGGCATGGGCAGCTCGAACGGCAGGACTTCCACGGCCAGAGCCATTGCGCCGACGGTCTGGCCATCGGCGATCAGGGCAATTTCTCCCCGGTAGATGCCGGCGGCGGTCGTCTCCGGAACTTTTACCGTGATCCAGAATTGCTTGTTCTCATTTTTCTGGAGTTTTACCGGCTGCAGTGTTTCGCTATCGGCGACCGGTTCGGTCAGATAGTTGAACGGCTCTGTTGCCTTCTCTTTGGGGTAGCTGACCCAGACATACTCGTCGCCGACGCGGAGATAGTTTTCTTTTTTGCCGCGGTCGACTTTGATCAGTTTTTCGTCGTGTAGCAGTAGCTCCGGTACCAGCTCGCGACGGTTGTTGTCGGCGAAGTAGCTGTACCAGGCAGTGCCGCCCTGGTACCAGCATTTGACGACTTTGATGTCCACGCTGGCCGCCGGTATCTGGCCGTTCTCTCCACGGAGGGGTGAGGTTTGCAGTTTGAGTTCGGCGATGTTTTTGTGCGGGGTGATGATGAAGGAGGCGGATTCGAATTCGCCCCTGGCGGCGATGAGGTTCAGCTGGGAGCTGGCCCTGGCATCGGTCGGGAGTTTATCGGGGAGTCGTTTGATGGAGCTCAGGGCGGGGACTTCGTAGGTGGTGAACGGCGCTTCAGCGGGCGTTTTTGCGGTCGGCTTTTCCCGTCGGTTCTGCCGAAGGTAAGCGGCGCGGAGTTCGGAGGTTTTGTATTTGAATTCCATCCAATCGTCGAGCATGGGACGGGCTTTTTCGACTGTTTCGGCGTCCCAACTCTCCGGGCTACCGAGCGCTTCGCCGAGGGCGGTGTACTCATCGATCACCGGCTCGAGGATGTCGGTGGAAAATTGGGGATCGCCGACTTTTTCGTCGCTCCAATAGGTCGAGCATTTTTTTGCGGTGTGCTGGAATTTGAACCAGGCGGTGCGGAGTATCTTTTTCTCGATGGCTTCGCGAACCGCAGCGTCCGGTCGCTGGAATTTCACCAGGCCGAAATTGCCGGTGTCGTGGACTTTGCCTCCCCAGGTCATCGCCGGGTTCCAGCGCATGAAGCTGAACCGCCAGTAGTAGTCGTTCAGCGGCAGGCGGTCGTAGAGGCTTTCCCACGGTATAAACAGGAAGGTGCCGAAGCCTTCTTCGATCTGCAGGGATTCGATGCGAGCGTAGTCCTTCAGCGAGCGGTAATGCCTGTGCGGCATCGCCCAATCGTAGTAATCGACCTCTCCGGCCCGCTGTTTGACGATGAGCTGATAGTAGGGGACGTCGTTTAATCCCGGGGAGAAGAATATTTCGAGGGCTATCTCTTTCTCCTCATCGACGATTTTCTGCACCTGCGGTTCATTGGACTGGATATAGATGTACCAACCCCGCTCGTCGTAGGCCATGTAGAAGGAGGTCTGGTGGTCGGCGATCTCGGGGTCGGAGTAGATCTCGCGCAGGGCGGTGGCGTCGAGGATCAGGCCGCTGGCGGCATCGCTGTTGTACGGGACAAAGCGGGATTCCCTTCCCTGTCCGGTTTGCACCATGGCTGACTGCGACCAGGCGGTCACTCCATAGGGCGGGTTTTGCAGATAGCGGCATTCGTAGACCTTCTTGCCTCCGATGTCGTCGGCGTGTGCGTTGAGTGCGGCGATCGTCAACAAGAGGGAGAACAGGATTTTTTTCATATTACCTCGGGAGCCATACATCTGCTGAGCGTTCGTATTCCTCGTCCAGTTTGAATATCTCTCCGCCGCAGACCGTCAGTCGCAGGTCCAATTTTTGGTCTGTAGTGATCGCCTTGTCCTCGGCATCCAGCAGTTCGAATTCCCCATCCATCAGCTCCAGTACGGTCACATCGCCGGGAGAGCCGATGCGCAGGCTGCCGATTTCGTCTCCCATGCTCATCGCACTGGCCGGAGCGATGGTCGAGGCTTCGATTACGTCCGCAAGTTTCAGGCCGAGAGCCAGGTATCTGGACATGCAGGTCGGCATATCCAGGGCCCGGCGGTTGAAAGAGCCTCCGTGGAGATCGGTGGAGATGACGTCGGGGGGCAGGCCCTGATCGAGTGCTTTCCGGGCGACTTCGAAGCTGAAGCTGGCGCCGCCGTGTCCCATGTCGAAGATGACGCCGCGCTCTTTGGCCTCCCAGACATCCCGGCGAATCTGGCCGTCCCGGCCGAGTATTCTGGCCAGATCTCCCCGGAAGGCGTGGGTCAGGATGTCTCCCTTTTCGAGCAGGGGCAGCCATTTGGATACGGGCGGCGGTGGAGCGGCCAGGTGGATCATGAGGGGGACGCCCGCCAGGGTCGCCGTCTCTTTGGCCAGCTCTATCCCTTCTATGGTGTGCACATAGGCACTGCCGAAGTGAGGCCCTGGAAGGGATTTCACGCCCTTGATGATGTCCCGGTTCGCCTCGATGGTGGCCACTGCCAGCTCCACGTCCCAGATACTCACGTCGTTGGAGTTGGGGGAATAGAGGAGGCCGGCGACGCCCGCATTGAGGAAGGAGAGGACTCGACATTTTGAGTTCTCCACGATGTGCTTTCTGAATCCCTTGAACATGCGGGCGCCGACCGTTCCCACATCTACATTGGTCGTGGAGCCGCTGTAGTAGGCGACCAGATCGGGATCCAGGGCATGGCCGACGCCCCAGTAGATGTGGGTGTGGAGGTCTACGAGGCCGGGGGTGACGAGTTTGCCGGTGGCGTCGTAGACTTCGCTCGCCTGATCTTCGGGTAGCACATCCTCTATGGCGACGACCTTTCCCTCCGCCAGAGCCACGTCTTTCTCGCCGTCTATTTTTTGTGCGGGGTCGATTACCCGACCGCCCTTTATCAGTAGATCATAGCTGGTTGCCATATTCGTTTTTCCTCTCTGTCGTTAGTCTGTCAGTCGGTAAAAGTCGATGGCGTTGTCTCTGAACAGCCTTTTCAGCTCATCCTCCGAACAGCCTTCGACCGCCCACTCCAGGGTTTCCACCCAGCGCGGGTATTCGGTCGCCTGGTAGGCCACGGGCCAGTCGCCGCCGTACATCGTCCGGTCGAAGCCGAAGCAGTCGAGCACGTGGTCGATATAGGGTTTCAGCTCCTCCCGCTGCCAGTGCTGGTGGTCGGCTTCGGTGACCAGACCGGACATTTTGCACCAGACGTTGGGGAATGCGGCCAGCTGGCGCAGTTCCCGTTTCCAGGGTTCGAAGAGCTGGGCGGCGATGTCGGGTTTGCCGATGTGATCGAGGATGAAGGTGACGTCCGGACACTGGGCGACCATGCGCAGCGTGTTGGCCATGTGCACGTGGGCGATGCAGATGTCGAAGGTCAGGTCGTAGTCGGGCAGGGCCTGCAGACCTTCGATGAAATCGGGGCGCAGGCAGAAATCCGGGTCGGGCTCGAACTGGATGATGCGGCGGATGCTTTTGACCAGCGGGTTGCCGGCGAGTTTTTCGAGCGCGGATCGGGCGCCGTCCCCCTGCTCCAGCGGAGCCCAGGAGACGATTCCCCGCAGTCGGGAGTCCTGCTGAGACAGTTCGGTGACCCAGTCGGTCTCCGCCTGGTAGTGAGAGAAATCGACCTCCGCCTGGACGAAGACCATTTTTTCTATCTCGACTGATCCACAGGCGCGGCGGTAGTCCTCGAGGAGGTAGGGTTTGTTGAGGAAAGGGATGTCGTCCAGCCAGGGGTAGGGCAGGCGGCCGGGGTCCCAGACGTGCAGATGGGTATCGACGATGGGAAAGTTCGGCATGATTTTTTCTCCGGGGTTCAGGCGTCGCTTCGCCCTTCGAGGGGCTTGCTGGCGTAGCGGGTCTGGTTGATGAGCTGGGCAGTCATGCCGCCATCGGTGAACAGGTTGGCGCCGGTGATGTAGCTGGACTGGTCCGAGGCGAGGAAGAGAACGACCTGGCCGACCTCGCGCGGGGACTGGACCCGGCGCATGGGGATGTTGTCGTACCAGTGCTGGATCGCCTCTTCCCGATTTTCGGCGGCGTTCTGGATGTCCTGCCAGATCTGGGTGTCGGTCAGGCCGGGGCTGACGGCGTTGATGCGGATGCCGCGGGGGGCGAACTCGATCGCCAGGGACTGGGTCATGGCGGCCATCCCTCCTTTGGCCGCGGCGTAGGGGGCGGCTTCGGGCAGGGTCGCCACGGTGTGGACGCTGGCGATGTTGATGATGGCGCCCCGGCCGCGCGGCACCATGGCTTTCAGGGCGTGGAGGGAGCAGAGGAAGGTGCCCTTCAGGTCGACGTCGAGGACTCGATCCCAGTCTTCTTCGTCCATTTCCAGGGTCGGTTTGACGAAGTTTACGCCGGCGTTGTTGACCAGGGTGTCGATGTGGCCGCAGTTCTCGAGGGTTTCTTCGACGAGGGCTTTGCAGCCGTCGGCGGACGAGACATCGGTCTGGATGAAGAGGCCCCGACCGAAGCGCTGCTGGAGATCTGCGGCTACGGCGCGGCCCCGCTCTTCGCTTACCTCGGCGACGATGACCTGCGCCCCCTGCTCGGCAAAGACTTCGGCGATGCCGGTGCCGATGCCGCTTCCCGCTCCGGTGACGATGGCTACGTGCGATTTCCAGTCCAAGTTGGGTCTCCTCTTTGTTATTACCTGAAGATCTATTGTGAGACGGCTGATTCAAGGATTATCCGGAAATTCTATCGGAACTACAAGTGACGGCGCTGACCGCGATTAGTGGAAGAGCGGGTGGCCCGATAAGACGCGGATTTTCTCTCGCTCGATTTCAGTATACGCGGAAGTCGTATTCCAGATTCTCGCGGCGGGCCGTGGGGGTCTGCTCGCCCTGGGTCAGGTCGCGTACCCGGGCGATCACGTAGTCGCGCAGCTCGGAGACGCGCACGTCGCCGCTGTTGTCGGCATCCGCCTTGCTGGATTGCAATCCCTCCAGGAGGGAGTAGGTGAAGACGCCGTTGCGCCACTGGGGCGATTCAAAGGCGTACTCGGCGCCGCTGGCCGAGGAGATGACCATGGCGCCGGAGCCGCGTCGCAGGTCGGCGAACAGGTCGCGCATCAGCTCAAAGGAGCCGGCCAATCCCAGTGCCGGCTTCTTCTGCACCGCCTGCTTGCGCTTGAAGCCGCGGCTTTTTACGGTGCCGTCGCCAACGGTGGTTGCGGCGACCAGTTCGATCTCCTCGGCGTCCACTTCGCCCGAGTGGCAGGCGTCGATGAGCACCAGCTTGCGGCGTGCGGGGATGCCGTCGACCAGCCCTTCCAGATCGTCGTAGGCCAGTCCCCGACCGGCCGGGTCGTAGAAGTCGATGTCGGCGGTGGCGAAGTAGTAGTCGAGGCTGTCGTCGAGGAGTCCGTGACCGGCCAGGAAGAGGACGACCTGGTCGTCGACTTTCGACTGCATGAGGAAGTCCTTGAGGGCGAGAATGTTCTCGCGGGTGGCGTCGCCGTCGAGGATCTGGCGGACGTGCACGGTGGAGTAGATTTCGGTGCTGTTCTGCAGGAGTTCGGAGAGGTCGCCGGCGTCCTTGGCGGCGTAGTTGAGGTCGAAATCGTCGTCGTCGTAGTCGGAGATGCCGATGGCGGCCACATACAGGTCGGGTCGGACTGTCGGCGCGGTGCAGGTGATGCGGAAGGTTTCCTTGAGGGATTCGATGCCCTGCTGATTGAGGACAGAGATCTGGATCTTGTTGACGCCGGTGGAGAGTGTCAGTTCGATGGTGCGCTCGTGATTTTGGGTGTTCAGCGGACGCAGGTCAATGCCGGCGATGCCGTGGATGGGGACGTCGTTGACGTAGAGGTTGAGTCGGTCGAGGGGGTGGCTCTCGTCGCTGGCCAGCACGTCGAAGCGCAGCGTTCTTTCGGTCGTCGAGGCGGGGATGTTGACTGTTTTTATTGCGACTTCGGGCAGGTGGAAGTCGTCGCCGAGCATTTCCTCGGTGAAGTTCATTTTGCGGAGTCGCTTTTCGTATGCCTTGCGGTAGGCGGCGATGAGGGAGGGTTTGGCGTGTCCCAGTCTTTCGAGGACGCGGTCGGGGCGGTTGAGCTTGAGATCGAACTGCTCGAAGGGGTAGACTCTTCCGGCGTAGCGGAAGCCGACTTTTTTGACGACGCCGGGTGAAGCCAGATACTGGTTGTCGGGGAGGACGATCAGATAACCATCCGGGGGGAAGGGGACCAGGTTGGCGATCGGTTCGCCGGTCCGGGCGTCGCTGATGCGGGTCATGCCGAAGCGGTCGGTGGTGTAGAGCCTCTGTCCGTCATCTCCGAAGGTGAGATCGCGCATTTCGTCGGCGTGGCCGCTCACGTCGTAGCGGGGCTGTCCCGAGGGCCAGTCGAACAGTTCGGCGAAGTTGCTCGATTCATAGAAGAGGGCCAGCAGCCGATCGTCCGGACTGAAGATCACCCGGTCGACAGAGCCGGTTTTGATTTCCAATTCGAGGGTGTTCAGCTGCGTCTCTTTGTTTACATCCCAATCGATCACCCTACCGTCATTGTAGATGGCCTGGAGTCGGTCCTTACCGGTGAAGCGCAGGTGCTCAACGCTTCCGGCCACTCCGCTACTGGGGTGGGGCAGGCGCTTCCACGGTTTCAGCTCCTTTTTGCCCACCTTGAGAACGTGGATGTCGAAGTCACCGGCGGCCAGTTTCTTGCCGTCGGGGGTGAAGGCGAACTGGCAATTCAGTTCGTTGCCCAGTATCAGCTCGTGCAGCTGTTGGCGGCGTTCCAGGTCCCACAGCACGATTCCAAAACGGTCTTCCTCCCCTTTGTAGGGGTCGTTGTTGGTGACCATGCGCCGTCCGTCAGGATGGATGGACGACGTACCGTTGCTATTTTCGAATACGTGCTCACGGCCCTCGTCCGGGTCGTACATCGTCGCATGAGATGTCGCCACTGCATTGAGATCGAAGTAGAGTCGACCGGCCGGTGTGTCCCACGGGAGGAAGCGATTTTTCGGGTCGGGCCAATCCACGATCTCGCCCCGGGCCAGATCCCAGTAGCGCAGTGGCTGCTTCTTCTGCGTGAAGTAGATTTTCGCCCCGCCGTCGTCGATTTTTTGTCGACCGTACTCTCGTTCTGCGAAGGTAATGGTCTTCAGTATAGTCAGACTTTCCCGTTCGAGTACGTGCATGTACTGCTTGAAGGTTCTGTCATCGAAGACGAGCAGTTGTTCTCCATCCGGGCTGGCCAGCACCGAGGAGAAACGGAGCTTCGGGTGTTCGATCTGGCGCGCCGGTGGAATGGGATCGATCCCCAGGCGGTTCAGATTCCAGACGTGGAGCTTGTGGTCCCGGGTGTAGAGCAGTTCGTTTCTCGCGCCTCCAAAAGCGAGTGATCCCCAGAAGCCCTTTTCGAGAGGAAGCGTCTCTTCAAGACGTCCAGTGCCCGCCTCGTAGAGGTAGATCGCGCGCTCTTCGTTCCCGCTTAAGACGAGCCATTTCCCATCGGGGCTGATGCGGAGTATGCCGCCCTTGCTCACTGCCGGGGTTGTCCAGAGGGAATCGCCTGTGTTCAGGTCGAAGGCGATCAAGCCGCTCCCCAGAGCCATCACCAGCAGTCGGTCGTCGGGCCCCATGACCATAGATTTCGGGCGGTTGAACCGAAAGCCCTTGGGCGGTTTTATCCGCTTCTCCTCCTGGTTGCGCTCGGTGTCGTAGACGATGAGCTGCTTGCGGGATGAGGATGGAGGGCTCTGAATGAAAGCGAAACGGCGGCCCCGGCCGCTGCAGGCGATTATCTGGCTCAAGTTGCCATCGCCGGGGATCTCCAGTTCCACCTCTCCGGTGGCGATGTTCCAGACGCGGATGAGGTTCTGCTCCCTGCTCACCAGGCAAGTGACCAGCCGGCTGCCGCCGCGAACAAAGCCCAGATCGCTGGCGTTGTGCGGATAGGACCACAGCTCCATCAAGGTGCGGGTGTCCCACAGCTTGACGCGGTTCTTTTCTCGCGTGGCGAAGTAGTTTCCCCGGGGACCGTATGTCGTTCCCTCCCAACCGCGCAGACCGGTTTGCACCACGACTTCGGGCTGCTGCGCGTGGGTGGAAACGGTTAGTAGCGCCGTATAGATAAAGAGGACGAAAGGTGAAGGGATCTTCTGCATCGCGCGGCCTCCGTGAAGACTTTTTCTAGTCGTTATCGATGTTCGGCGAAACCGTATTTTCCCGATGTTGATTGTATGGAGAATGGTCTGCGGCGAATGCAGGCGATAGTCGATGCCCGCGTTTCTCGGCTAATTCACGCCTGCTCCCACGTCTCGTACCATTTGCGATATCCGGTCTCTACCGGCTCGATGTTTTCGACCTCGAACTCCAGGGCGTAGTCTCCGTCGAAGCCGATGGATTCCATTTTTTCCCACACCCAGTGGATGTCGATCACGCCGTCGCCGAGCATTGTCCGCTCCCACTTCCCGTCCGCGTTGTAGACGCCATCCTTGATGTGAATGTGGACGATGTAGTCCTTGAAGACTTCGAAGGCCGGTTTGTACTCCTCGTCGGCATCCATCAGATTGGCGGGCTCATAGAGGACGCCGAAGTAGGGGGAGCCGACCTTGGCGGAGATCTCGGCGCATGCCTCGGGGTTGCCGGAGATTTCGCCGCCGTGGTTTTCGATGCCCATGTAGATGCCGCCCAGCTTTTCGGAGTATTCGGCGGCTTCTTTGAAATAGGGGACTACGGCGTCGATGGAGGCGCGTTTGCCGTCTCCGGGAACGATGCGGATCGAGCGCGCGCCGAACTGTTTGGCGGCGTTGAGGGTCTTCTTCATTTCGTCCATGGCGGCGTCCCGTTCGTCCTTTGTCGCGGCGGAGAATTCCTGGCCGCAGTAGGAGCCGATGTTGGCCAGGGTCAGCCCGTGTTTTTCGAGCAGGCGACTCAGCTCATCCATGCTGTAGTTGGGGTCGGTCGCTGAAAAGTGGGGCACGCGGCTGAGCAGATCGACTTTTTTGAATCCGGATGCGGCGATAATCTTCAGGGTGTAGTCCAGGTCCTTTTCCCTCAGCGGATAGCTGCAGGCGGAAATTCTCGAGGTGTCCATTGTGTTCTCCCGAAATAGTGACTTTTCGTTCAGTCGGACTGCGGAAAGCGCAGGCGGTAGGTCCGAATTTTCTGTTTGGGCAGGGAGACGTTCAGGCGGCGACCTCCTTTGATCGCGCGGGCGCCGGGAATCGGTTCTTCCGCGTGATCGACTTCGATGGCGGAAGTGAAGGGGGCGGCGAACTCCAGCATGTCTTTGGCAACGGTGTCGGCTGGATTGAAGAGACGGAGGATTACGCCGTCGCGATCCTGGGCGATTTTCAGAGCGGAGAGTTGGACAACGCCGGAGCGGGTGCGCAGGAAGGTGGTGTCCTGCGCTTTGCCGCGATGGGCGCGCACGCGTTGGCCGGCTTGGAATTCCTGGACCATGCTCCACAGCGCGCGGCTGTCCGGTTTGCCGGCAAGGGGCGCGAGCGCCCAGTCGAAGTCCATGGTACCGAGCAACTGGGAGCGGGCGTCCATAGGCGCCGGAACGACCAGCTCCGGGTGCTGGACGTTCAGCTTGAAGCCCCGCATCAGGGTCAGAGCGACGGTGGCGGCAGCGTCGTCGGCCACGGCGATTTCGTGGAGACCGGAGCCGCCCAGGATCGCCAGGCCGGATTTTGCCGAGTTGACTCCGGCCATGCCGACAAAGCTCTTCTCCTCCACCTCGGCTTCCTGCCAATCGAAGGTCTGACAGTTGATGCCGCGCTGGCGGCGCACGACGGTGAACGGCTGGCCGGCGAACCAGTCGCGGCCGGGTACGTTTGTGGGGAAGAGGACGCGGATGCGGTGATCCTTGACGGTATTTTCGATGGTGAGGTGGCACTCCACCTGGCGGGCTCCTTTGCGCAGGGTCACGTCCAGGAGGAGGCGGAGAGGGGTGCGCTCCGCGCTCCGTCGACGCTCCATCCAGGAGAAGTCGGTCGGCAGGAGCATGGTCTTTTCGATGCGGAAGGTGGTGGTGTACGCGCCGTCTGTCAGGACGCTGACGCCGGTTGGGAAGCCGGTGGAGAGAAAGGTCTGGTTGTCTACGGGGCGGACGTGGTACCAGCCGTCGCCGACGTCGGCGGTGTCCTCGAAGATGCAGAGGTCGGCGTAGGTCGCGTTGGTCTGTTTGTCGCGGATGGAGATGGCGCCGCTGTCCTGGACTTTGAGGACGAGGTATTCGTTTTCTGCTTCGGCGGGGCCGATCAGCTGCGATGCCATCGAGCGGTAGGCTTTTTCTCGGGGAACGACTCGGAAGCTCTTGATGCCGATTCCGTCGAGGGTCGTTTCCACGGAGGCGCGGATGGAGTAGTAGGTGCGCAGGCCGCCTTCGACGGCCGCCCGGGGCTGCTGGCTACCGGCTTCGCGCACGTAGGAGTGCAGCTGGTAGTCGATCTTTTTGCCGGAGGCGTCGAGGATGTCGAAGCAGGGGATGGGGTCGTCCGGAAAGCCGTACATGCCGCGCGTGGGCAGGTCGTGCGGGTAGTCGAACTCGAGGGTTACCACCTGTTTGCGGCGGGCGGGATGGGCGCTGAAGAGGGAGAGGGTGAGTTCACCGGACTCTCCTTCTTCCGTTTCCATCAGATTGTCCTGGCACTCTTTGAGCACGTGGGCGGCGATGATGGCGGACTGGTCGTAGCGGTATTCGGTGTCCTTGTGGACCTGGTCTATGGAGCAGCCGCAGATGGAGTCGTGGGGGTGGTTCTGGAGCAGGTATTGCCAGGCGTGGTCGAGGAAGTTGGAGGTGGGTGCCCGACCGTTCAGAGTCGCCCAGGCGAGATACGGCTCGGCCCACGATTCCAGAAGGGTCTGGCACTGGTCGTTGGCCTGTTTCATAGGGTAGTGGCTGGAGAGGCAGTGCGGGATGACCGCCAGCCAGCGGGAGTCGTCTTTGGCCGGGTCGATCAGCTCTCCGTCGAAAGTAGGCAGACTTGCTCTGTGTGATTCCACGGCAGCGGCGAATGCGGGGAGATTGGAGAAGAGGACTTCCGCATCGGGCATCTCCTTGCGCACGGTTTCCAGAGCTTTGGGGATGTGCGGGCTGGGGATCTGGTGGTCCTGGCCGTCGAGCCAGAGTTCCACGGGCACGTCGGAGCGGGAGCCCTCCAGTTTGCGCATGTGGCGGGCGGCTTCGAGCACTCCTTCGCGCCATTTTTTTGTTCCGGGTTTGGGCTGGTTAGCCGCCTCCCAGATCGGCTTGCCGCTGCTGTAGGCACCGTCGTCCGAGGGGCGCCAGACCACGACTTCGGAGCCGTCGGGGGCGCGCCAGCGGAAGAGGGAGGGGTGGGTCGCATCGTTGGCACCGCGCCACAGAAAGGCGTGCGGGATGCCCATGCCGGCAAAGATCTGGGGCATCTGAGCGATGTGGCCGAAGATGTCGCAGACGTAGCCGTAGCGCATCGGCTCCACGCCCCAGCCGCGAGCGTCGGCGTAGCCGCGCATCAGGTTGCGGATCAGGGATTCGCCCGAGAGGATGCGCTCGTCCGGCATGGTGTACCACGGGCCGATGAGGATGCGGCCGTCGCGGATGAGAGCTTCCAGGCGGGGGCGGTTTTCCGGCATGATTTCGAGGTAGTCGTCGAGGGCGACGGTCTGGCCGTCGAAGACGAAGTAGCGGTATTCGGGGTCGGCTTCGAGGATTTCGATCAGGCGGTCGACCACTTTGACGAGTTTGTAGCGGAAGCCCTGGAAGGGCAGATACCATTCCCGGTCCCAATGGGTGCTGGGAACGTAGTGGATCTGGGTGCGCTTTTTGGCCATGGAAGGTTCTCCTTCGGTTGGGAATTTCCCCCCAAATTCGCCTCTGGCTTCCGATCCGTCAAATCGGTATGCGGGCAGGCATCGCTTCTCGTGTGCTAAGCAGATTGCATCGCCTTGATGGAGGGCTGAGAGCGCGGTATTTTTTTGTATTGGATTTGGACGCGACAAAGGAGGTGTCATGGACGAGAATCGAGCCGCACGGGAAATCAGACCGTACCAGCTGATGTGCATTGTCTGCAGAAGCGGGGATGCCGACCGGGACGAGAGACTAGACGGGATTCTGCAGGCTGTCCGCGAGGACCCGAATCGGCCACTGACGCTGCGCTGCAATGTGGATTCGGCGTATCGGTATCAGAATCCGGGGCGAGAAGAGGACAGTCCGGAGGGGGATCTGTTCAACGAGAAGCGGGATCTCGATCTGCTGCAGCGGCTGGGTCTGGTGCCCGGGGATACGCGACCGGCCGTGGAGCTGTTCGAACGGCTGTTCAGGGAGGTGCCCGAGAGCCGGGGGATCTGCGGCTACGATGGCGTCACCGCGGACCATTGGCGCGGCTGTGATCGAGCGGAGAGCGGGGCGTACGAGCGGGGGATTGCCGCCGGGCTGCAGCAGATCGTTCAGGCGCGTGACGAGGAGGAGAAGGGACGTTTTAAGAGAGACTCTGTCGATGCGATGTATCGAGCGAGTGAGCTGGCGATCAGGCCGCACCACTTGATGTGCATGGCCTGTTTCCACGGGGGCAGGGAGGAACTCGAACCGATTGCCGAGGACAATCTGTTCGAGGCGATCGACATTATTCAGAAAAATCCGGATATACCGGTCAGACTGGTGCGTGGGTGCTGCGAAATTTGCCCGCCCTGCAGCCGCTTCGATGCGGAAAGCGGTCTGTGTGGGGGTGGGGTGGGGATGAATTTGAGGGACCAGAAGAAAGATCTGGACGTGCTGCAGCTGCTCGGGCTGGCGTATGGGGATCGGCTTCCCGCCCGCCGGCTCTACGGGATGTTGTTCGAGCGAATTCCGTCGACCCGGATGGTGTGCGGGTACGGAGACGGGGTGGCGCGGAGCGCCGAGTGGTCGGTCTGTCGCGACCCTAAGGGGAGCGAAGCGTACGCCAGGGCGCGCGAGTGCGATATGGGTATTTGAGCGGAATTTTACGGAAAGTGTGATGGCGATGAATTATAGCGTGAAACAGGTGATGCGACGGTTCGGATGGCTGGTCTGCGGTGCGTGGCTGGTGGTCGCGGGTGGATGCGGGGGGGGAGGGACCGGACCGGAAGAGGAGGGGGGTATCCCTATCGTTCTGCAGATCGATGCGGAGGAGCTGAATCCAGCCGGACTGACACGGATCTGCGATGAGCTGACCCGGCGCGGTATTCCCGCCACACTGTTCGTCAGCCCCGGTATGGCGAGTTACTATATCGAAGATATACACCAGCTCTATCTGAGCGGTTTCGAGATCGCCCTGCTGGCCTCCCCTCTGGGGGAGTTATCGCACGAGGGACAGGGCCGGGAACTGCGCACAGGACTGGGCGCCGTTTCCGGGTGCCCGCTGTGCAAGACGGATCAACCGATAGTCGGTTTGCGCCCCGTGGATTTCTTCCAGGACGAAGATACCTATCAGCTTGTAGACTCCCTGCAATTTGTCTACGATGCCGGTTTCCAGGCGCGTCGGATCTATCTTTCCGGTCACGAGGAGGAGACTTTCCCCTATCGTCAGGAGGGGTACGACTTCGTCGTAGTCCCGGTGAGCACGGTGCGCTGGGAGGGGGAGTGGGTCTGTGCGGTGGACAGGGAATTTGAGCAGCGTGCCGGCGCCAGTGGGGAGCAGTGGGGAGCGCTGCTGACCGAAGGGTTGGAGCAGGCTGTGGAAAGACAGGAGCCGCTGGTGGTGGTGGTGTGCGACGCGCTTACCGGGGAGCCGAATGGGGAGTACTGGTCCCCCTTTCTCGGGTTTCTCTCGCAGGCGGAAAAACAGGGGGCGCGCTTTTTGACTACGGAACGATTGGTGATAGAGTATGCGACGGATTGAACGCTGGATAGGAGTGATCGGCGCGCTGCTGGTGCTGATCGGGGTGGCCCTGCAGGGGCCGGTGGAGGGGCAGGCTGCGCTGCCGCTGGAGGAAGGGGAGCGTCTACGGATTTCGGGAGACGGGCGGATGCGCCTGCGGCAGGTCTCTTCGACCGGGATGGAGCCGGTGGGGGCATATGGTGAGATTCTCGGGGAGGGATCGACTTTTCGGCATCGGATGCTGCTCGAACTGGAGGTGGCGGCAGCACCGGGGCTACAGGCGGCGGTCATGGTGCGGCAGAGCGACGAGGGGGCGCTGGCCTTCTCTGCGGGGTCGGAGCGGCTGGCGAGCGAGCGGGGGAGTCTGGCGCTGCGCTATCGGGGGCGACGGGTCAACGCGACTATGGGCTACTATCGCCTGCATCTGACGCCACTGACGATGATGCGCTGGGATCTGGAGGACAATCCGGAGGGGGGTGGACAGAGCGCCTGCGCCTGCCCGGGGGCAGGGGGAGCGGTCACCGGAGAGAGTCTGGAGGAGATGGGGCCGGATCTGACGCTGGAAGGGGTGCGCTGGGAGGCGGATCTGGGGGCGGGGCGGGAGTGGTCCGGCTTTGCGGCGCGGCCCCGGACCGCCACCGAGGGGGTTTGGTTCCGGCAGATGAGTTACGGGACGACGTTCAAGATGCTGAGCTATCACCGCCCCAGCATGTCCTTCCGATCGGCTTCTTTGACGGTTCTTCAGCATCGGGACGAGGAGAATTCGGTCGATCGGCCGCTGGGTGTTCCGTATCGGCCGATGCGCAGCCGCCTGGTCGATTTGCAGGCCGAAATTCCGGTGGGGGAAAGGTTGCTGCTGGCGGCCGAGGGGGCGCTGAGCCGCGCGGATGAGGATCTGCTCGACCGGCGCGATGTGGAGGCGGACGGGCACGGACTGCTGGCATCGGTGCGGTTGCGTCTGCCCGCATCTTTGCAATTGCGGGTTGCGTATCAGCGGCTCAGCGCGGATTTCCACTCTTCTTACAGGGCGATTTCATACGAGCCGAATCGCCACGGCTGGCGACTGGCGGTCGACTGGGAGGGGGCGGACGAGGGGCGCTCACTGTGGGCTTTCTACAAGCGGCTGCGGAATCTGGAGACGGAGTCCGGTGCGGCGCGCCAGACCCGTTCTATCCTGAGTTTGGGAGGAGGGACCGCGCTGGGTGGGGTGCAGCTGCGGTCGGCGTGGATATTCCGGCGCGATCCGGACGCCGAGGGCTGGAGCGGGACTGCCGAATTGAGCAAACCGCTGGCGACCGATTGCGCGGTGACGTTGCAGTATCGATACGTCGACCATCGGGATGCCTTTGCCGCGGTTCTGGATCACCACACGCATCTGCTGTCGCTGTTGAGTTCGGTTTCTTTTTGAGGGAAGGGGAGTGGAGTAATGCGGATCGTCGCACTTTTGGGTCTCACCCTCATCCTGCACGGAGCGGTTGCCGTCGGAGCGGATGGAACAACGGACGACAGTGTTTCTCCGGAAGGGGTTATAGCGGGAGATTCCACTGCTGCATCCGAAGAGGAATGCCTGCCTTGCGGAGATGAAGAGGAAGAGGGCGGGCTTTTCGGTTTGCTGGGTGTGGATGAGGAAGAGGGGTTGCGGGTGGGCGTGCAGGCACCCTCATTCGCGCTACAGGATCTGGATGGGAAGGGGAGGCTGAAGTCAGAAGAGGCGTTTGCCGCCCGGCCGCTGACCGTAGTGATCTTCTGGGACAGCTACTGCCCGAAGTGCCTGCGGGCGCTGGTGGACTACGCTCGGTTCGCCGAGGAGGCGGACTCGTTGGGGGTGGGGATGCTGTCGATCAACTTCGACCACGAGCATCTGGCAAAAGTGCGGGCATTTGTGAAGGGAGAGAAGCTGCCCTTCCCGGTGCTCTGGGATGCGGACGAGCGGGTGGTGGGGGCGTATCTGGCGATGGGCCACGATATCAGTCTGTTCGTGGTGGATAACAAGGGGCAGGTGCGGGCCGTTCGCTACGGCCGTCCGTCGGAGCCGCTGGAGGAACTGCGCGCCGAGGTGCGCAGCGTGCTGCGGAGTATCGCCCGCGAGAGAGCAGAGGAGTGACTTTTAGAAAACGACGAGGAGATGGTCATGCCGGGTAATGCAACTGTGCGATTCAAAGGGGTAGGCGGAGAGCCAGAGGGGGATAGATATCGCGCCTGCCGCGCCACGCTCGTGGGTCCGGGAGTGAACCAGCCGGAGCCGTACGAGGGGTACGGCGGTTTTGTCGGCTGGAGCGGGGTCACTCGATTGAAGTCGGGAAGATGGATGGTGACGTTTACTTCGGGGCTGTGGCACGCGACCCTGCCGTGGACGGAGGAGATCGCGCAGGATCCGGCCTGCCGGCGGCAGTTCGAGGAGTGGGAGGCGCTCGGTCTACCCGACCGTCCGGCGCCGCGCGGGGGGCGTGCCCATGTCATGCACTCTGACGACGAGGGGTTGACCTGGTCACTGCCGCGCACGCTGGTGGATACGGAGCGGGACGATCGGCATCCGACAATTCTGGAGCTGGCGGACGGGACGCTGTTCTGCTCGTGGTTCGGGTCGCGCTATCCCCGGGTCACCCACGCGTTTTACATGCTCGCGCGTCCCGGTGATGCGATGTGGAGCCAGCCGATGCACCCGGGTGGGGAGCCGCAGGAGGGGAGTTTTGGCAACGGTTCGGCCATTCGTTTGCGTGACGATTCGGTGGTCTGGGCGATCTCCGGTGGGTTTGGGGAGGAGGGGCCGGCGCGGGTGCGGATTTTTCGTTCGCGCGACAGCGGGACCAGTTTTGAGCCGATCGCCACGGTGGCCAGCGACCACGACCTGCACGAGCCGACGTTGGCCGAACTGCCGGATGGAAGGTTGATCATGGTGTCGCGGCGGGAGGGGGATATGTGCTGGTCGGAGGACGGCGGGGAGAGCTGGAGTCCGCCCGAAGGGACCGGATGGGGGCTGTTTGATCCGCATCTGCTGCAGCTGCCGAACGGGGTGCTGGCGCTGTTTGCGGGTTCCTACCACGGCGGTGGGATTCGCGTTTTGCTGAGTCCGGATGGCGGGTTGACGTGGCACGGGCCGGACAGTGGTGCGGAGGAGCCTTACGGCTATAGCGTCGATAGGAGCGTGTACGGGTACTGCCACCCGATGCTGCTCGAGGATGGGACGGTATATCTGGTCTATCTACACACGGGTGGACACCGGACTGACGACGCCCGGACCGAGTCGCTGTTCGGGCTGCGGCTGCGGGTCCACGACGATGCCGGGGGGATCGATATCCTGCCGGCACCCGGCTCGCCCGCGGCGATGGGGTTGGATGGAGCCGATGCGGAGGCTGGGGATGGCGGCGATCCGGAACTGGGGGATCGGATGTGAGCGGAGGTGCGGAATCGCAGCGTGGCCGAGTCTTGCTCCTCACAGACGAACCTCCGCATCATACGAAATACGGAAGATAGCGGTTATCAGGGTGATTTTTTGAAGACGAAAATTACAGCAGATATGCGAAAGAGGAGATCATGGCACAGGAAATTCCACGCTATTTGTCGAATTATGCAAGTCAGTACACTCAGGACCCGCGGGAGGCGGCGCGTCAGTGGTTTCGCGAGGCGGGGTACGGACTGTTTATGCACTACGGTCTGTACTCGCTGCTGGGGCGGCACGAGTGGGTGCAGTTTCGCGAACGGATCCGCGTGGCCGAGTACGCCGAGTTGGCGCGCTGGTTCAGGGCGGATCGCTTCGATCCGGAGTGGATTGCGGACTTTGCCGTGGACTGCGGCATGAAGTATATCAACGTCACTACTCGACACCACGATTCGTTCTGTCTGTGGGACAGTCGGGAGACCGACTTCAACGCGATGCACAGCCCGTGCGGTCGGGATCTGATAGGGGAGCTGGCTCAGGCGTGCGACAGCCGGGGATTGGGACTGTGCCTGTACTATTCACACGGTCGGGACTGGAAGCATCCGCATGCGCCGAACAACGATATCTGGGGGGGGAATGCCCGGCCGTATTACGATGCACCCGAGTTGACCTACGCCGCTGGAGAAGGGCATGATTTGCAGATCTATCTGGACTTCGTGACCGCGCAGATCACCGAGCTGCTGACCAACTACGGTCCGATCGCCGCCATCTGGCTGGATGGCATCGCCGTGCCGCTGCGCCCCAGGGATGAGGAGGGGAACGAGCGCGAAGATTTCGACCCGCGTCGCGACGGTGATGTGTTCCGCTGCCAGGAGCTGTACGATTATATCCACGAGCTGCAGCCGCAGGTACTGGTTTCGTATAAGCAGGGATACCTGGGGACGGAGGATTTCTTCGCCCCTGAGCACAAGGCGTACAGCCGCTTCGGCGACGAGTTTGCGGACAAGCCGGGCGAGATCTGCACCACTGCCGGAGGCGGCTGGGGGTACACCGCCGGAAGCGACTACTTCACCGCAGATGAGTTGTGGACCAAGCTGCAGGAGGCGAGGGCGGCGAATTTCAATCTGCTGATGAACGTGGGACCGCTGCCGGACGGCCGCTTCCCGGAGCAGGCAATGGCCACGCTGCGGGAGGTGGGAGAGCGGCTGCGCGGCTGACGGTCCGACGCTAAGACAGAAGCTCGTCCAACTGGGGGAACAGCTCCCGCTGGAAATCGCGCCTGACGCTGCGGCCGTGGAAATGGCGGTCGGTGAAGTCGAGCAGTGCCTCGAAGTCGGCGGGGCGATGGCCGTGTCCTCCTTCGCGCAGCGCCCATCCCAATCTGTCTTTCGCACCCAACATTTCGTACACGGGGAACGCCGCCCGGCAGGAGGCGTAGGAGCCGGGGGGATTGGCGCCCGGATCTTCGTACGCCTCGTTGACCAGCAGGGCTCGGGGTGCGACCAGTCCGTGCAGGAAGTGCTGGTCGTAGGGGATCTCCCGGTCGCGGTGCTGGTATTCGGCGAATCCCTTCCCGAACCAGAAGATGCTGCCGACGCGGATAAAGTCGTCGACCACCTCGGAGCGCTCGCATTTCCAGTGGTTGAGGCCGGAACCGCCGATGCCGGAGTCGTTGGGATTGGTGACGGCGATGCGCTGGTCGGTGGCGCCGGCGAGGAGGACGGTCTTGCCGCCGCGGGAGTGCCCGGTGATGGCGATCTGGTCGGCGTGCACCGCGTCGAGTTGGCTGAGCACGTCGACGCAGCGATGATAGCCCCAGGCCCAGGTGGACAGAACGCCGAACTCCGCCTCGGGGAAGAGTCGATAGATGCCGGTGTCGCGGTAGTTGTCCTTGTTGTCGGCGGCGACGGCGGTGCGGTTGAAGGAGGCGGCGATGTTGCCTCGCGCGAGCACGCTTTTGACGATATCGTCGTCGAAGTAACGCCAGCAGCCGTCGCCGTCGAGAATCACGGGGAACGGTCCCTCGCCCGGGGGAATCCACAGGTTGAGGTGGAAGGAGAGCTCTCCGCCTTCGGCGAAGGTGGTGCGGACTTCGCAGGTCCGGTAGGTGACTCCCGGGAGAGATCTGATCGCCGCATCGCACAGGAGGACGCCGACTGTTTTGGTGCCGGCGGGGGGCATGCCGCCGTATTCGTGGGGGATGATGGCGGAGAATAGCTCTTCTCGACGTTTTTCCCAGTCGACTGCCTGCACGGGACGGCCGTCGGCGAAGGTCAGCAGGTCGGGTGATACTTCAATCATGTCGCGCTCCTCGGATTCAATACATGCGGGTCACTTCATCTTGATGACGACGAAAGTAATGTCGTCGTCCTGCGGTTTTCCCTTTGCCCATTCCTCTCCCCCCTGCGTTAGACATCGACAAATCTCACCCGGAGCCAGTTCCGCAGCTTCGGCAAAGAGTTCGCAGGTCCTGGGATAGCCGAATTCCTCCTCTCGTGGATTCAGGCGTTCGGGCAGGCCGTCGGTCATCAGGGCCAGGGTGTCGCCCGGATGTAGATCGAACTCTTCCTGCCGATAGGGGAAGGAGGCGGAGGATCCTATGGGCATACCGGCCACCAGGATTTCTTCGATAGTGTGGGTGTCGGCTCTGTACAAAAGGAGTGGAGGGATGCCGGCGGAGGAAAGTCGAAGCTTGTAGTCCTCAATCTTCACCATCGCCATGGCCATGTGCAGGCGCTCGAGATTCAGTCCTCTGATACTGTGTGCCATGGCGGTGAAGGTCTCCACTATTCCGGGGGTGTCGGCCATGGATTGGAAGAGGCTTTTTGTGGCGGTCACCACGACTCCGGACTGCATGCCGTGGCCGGTGGCATCCCCGAGGGCAACGGTCAGGGTGCCGTCTTCGGCCAGGCTGTAATCGTAGTAGTCTCCTCCCACTTCGGTCGCGGTTTCCATATACCAGGCGATCTCCAGATGAGGAAGTTCAGGTGCCGTCTGGGGGAGCATGGCCAGCTGCAGCTGTCGGGCCTGTTCCAGTTCCTGGGTCTTGCGGCGGTTCTCCTCCTCCAGTTCGAGGGTTCTTGCGGCGATCAAGCTGTCCAGCCTCATCTTCTGGCGGATCGACAGCAGGGGGATGGACGCGACCAGGAGGCTGGCGATGACGCCTCCTTCTTCGAGTCCGATCATGCTGATGGCGAAGAGGACTCAGGGTGCTATGACGATCAGACCCGGCACGTGCTGGAAGCGGGCGTCGTAGGAGATGAGACGCGCACCGGTTTCGAGAGCTGTGGCGGCGATCCAGAGATCATTGGTGGGAATAGGCGTTCCCTGCCGCCGCAGATCGACGTCACGGCAAGTATAGTTTAGACACAAGCAAGATGCAATGCGCCAGTGCTTCTCATCTAACCCGGCCAGTAGCAGGTCAGTAGCGGGTCTAATCTGATGGAAAGGGCTGTTCCAGATTGGTGCAAGGTTCATGGCCAAACAGCGAATTGCGGGATGTAAAAATAAATGCTATTATAATAGTAATAAACTGCCAATATAATCTTTAATAGCTAAAATAATAACACTACATAATTCCCTGGTGACTGGACCATGAACTCTGCAAAGCTGACTATGGTGGGTCCTGCTGAGATGGCTCAGACTCTGACTCACCGTCTCAGGGAGCTGCGGCTGCTCAAGGGTTGGACGCAGAAAACGCTGGCTGGGCGGGCAGGTGTTACAGTGGCTTCTCTGCGGCGGTTCGAGACCACTGGCAAGGCGTCTCTGGAACTGGTGCTCAAGGTTGCCCACGCACTGAATCGGCTGGAAGAACTCGATTCGATCTTCCAACTGCCGCCGGCGCAGTCCATCGAAGAGCTGGAGCGGCGCGCCACCCGGCCTATCCGCAAGCGAGGCCGCACATGAAGCGACTCGAGGTGCTCTTTACTCGCAGCTCGGACGAGTCGCTCCGAGTGGGTGAATTGGCCGAGGATCGGGGTCGCGTGTACTTTGAGTATGCTGCGGAGTTCCTGGCGACCGGGCTCAATCTGTCGCCGTTTCGTCTGCCGTTCGAGACCGGGTTGTTCGAGCACCGGGATCGCGAATTTGGGCCGCTTCCGGGGCTATTCGACGATTCGCTTCCCGATGGTTGGGGGTTACTGTTGATGGACCGCCATTTCCGTTCCCTCGGCCGCGACCTGGCCGAGATCGGCCCGCTCGAGCGCCTCTCCTGGCTGGGCAGATGGACCATGGGTGCGCTGACGTATCACCCGCCGGCCGATCGGGAGAGCGCCGACACCAGCGGGTTCGACCTGCACGAACTGGCTCGCCAGTCGCAGGAGATCCTATCCGGGGCTGCCGTGGATGTTTTGCCCGAGCTTCTGCGTGCGGGTGGGTCTCCGGGTGGCGCCCGACCCAAGGTGCTGGTGGGATTCGATTCCGACAGTGGTGAGGTGCGCTCTGGCGAGGATTGCTTGCCGAATGGCTTCGAGCACTGGATTGTCAAATTCACTGCCGGGAGCGACGCCCCCGATGCCGGGGCGATTGAGTACGCCTACTCCCTCATGGCTTGCGATGCTGGCATCGATATGCCGCCCACTCGTCTTTTCGAGACCTCAGAGGGCGGTCGGTTCTTCGGCGTCCAGCGGTTCGACCGCAGCGGCAATCGGCGCTATCACGTCCACACGTTCGGCAATCTGATCCACTCTGATTTCCGCATCCCCTCGGCGGACTACGCAGACCTGCTCAAAGCGACGTCGCTGCTGACGCGAAACCACCAGGATGTATTGCGGGCCTTTCGCCGCATGGTGTTCAACGTGTTGGCTCACAACCGCGACGACCACGTCAAGAACTTCGCCTTTCTTCTGGATGATTCTACGGGAGAGTGGACGCTGTCTCCAGCGTACGATCTGCTGCATTCACCCGGTCCCGGCGGTGAGCATTCCACGACGCTTGCAGGCGAAGGCAGAAGCCCCAGGCGCTCGCACATGCTGCATCTGGCAGAACGGGTTGGTGTGTCCGAGCGCGATGCGGTCGCCATCATCGACGAGGTCCGCAGCGCCGTCTCACATTGGTCCCGGCAGGCCGCTCGGGCAGATGTATCGAAGGCCAGCAGTAAGCGGATTGCTCAACTACTTCCGGCAGCCTAGTAGCGAGCGGGGAACCACGAGATTGACGGCAGGGTTCACTTCGATGGTGACGATGTCCGGGTTGAACGCTTCTCAGGGAATCAACTTTGCGCCCTCGTCGCCGGTTTCCAGGCACCAGGCGCGCAGGCGCTCGCGGTGTTCCTGGAGGAGTTCAGCTCGTCGCTGCTCGACGGCTATGTTGACCATTTCCCCGGGATCGGCCTGCAGGTCGATCAGCTGTTCCCGCCAGCGGCCCATGGCGTAGACGCTGTATTTGTAGCGCTCTCCCACCAGGGCGCGAGCGAGCGGCGGACCGCCCGGTCCGTCTCCAATTCCGGTTTGCGTCTCCACTACCAGGTCGCTGCGCCAGGTCTCCGCCTGACCGCCTTCGAGCAGGGGGCGCAGGCTCCGACCCGGCAGGTCGGTGGGTATCTCGACTCCGGCGTAGTCGCAGATGGTGGGCAGCAGGTCGAGGCCGCTTGACGCCAGCCGCTGTTCCACGCGTCCGTCGGGGATCGCGCCTTGCCAGCTGGCGATCAGGGGCACGCGGATCTCCTCCTCCCACAGCGCGGTCTTCTGGTTCCAGCGGTGGGCGCCGTGGCCGTCGCCGTGGTCGGAGGTGAAGAGGACGAGGGTGTCCCGCTGGCGGCCCGAGGCGCGCAGGGAATCGAGCAGGATCTGGATCTGGCCGTCCACCTTTTCCACCAATCTGTAGTAGCCCCAGCGGAGTCGTCGCCAGTCGTCTGCGGAAAATTCTACGGTCGGGTAAATCTGGGGATTGTGAGGGCGGACGAAGTGGAGGATTTCCGGGCCGTAGGGTGGCTCGAAGAAATTGGCCGGCAGATTCGGGCAGTCGGCCACGGACGGGGGGTCTTCGATCGGCCCCTGCGGCAGGGTCTGGCTGCGCGCGATTTGGCAGATGTCGTGGGGGTTCACGAAGGAGGCGAACAGCAGGAAGGGGCGATCCGCGCGCTGGATGAAATCGGCCGATGTTGCGGCCACGTGGTCGTCGTTAGTACCACATAGCTGATCGAAGCTGCAGTCCTCGGGTTCGCATCCGGTGACGTGCCACTTGCCGGCCAGGGCACAGGAATAGCCGGCGTCGCTGAGGAGCTGGCCGAGGGAGCGGGACGGCAGCTCCTGGCGGATGGGGTTGCCGTTGGAGGTGACGCCGGTGGCGTGTGGCATGAGTCCGGTTACGAAGCTCGACCGGGCGGGCGCGCACAGCGGATGGGTGCAGTAGGCCCGGTCGAAGCGGACGCCGGATGCGGCCAGCTGGTCCATGGCGGGGGTGTGCAGCTCGTCGTTGCCGGCGCAGCTCATCGCTCCGGCGTACTGCTGGTCCGTGCAGATGAAGAGGATATTGGGCTTGTCGCTCATCCGGCTTCTCCTGTTCGGTTTTTAATAGACGTTTGATGCAGTGGCTTTTGCGAATCAGGTGTGGACCAGACCGCCATCCGGGCGGAGAGGGAGCCATGGGGGCTCGCGCGGCGTGCTTGGGTCCCAGAGGACGCTGCGGATGAATTCCTCGTCCAGGTCCACGCCCCAGCCCGGGCCGGCGGGGATCTCCAGATGGCCGTCGCGGGGGTGCTCGATTTGCTGCTGGAGGAGGCGGGAGCGGTCGGGCGGAGCGCCGGCGGTGGGGATCTCCTGGATGAGGAAGTTCTGGACTACGGCGTCCAGGTGCAGGGAGATGGCGGTGGTCAGCGGGCTCCAGGGGTTGTGTGGGGAGATGCTGGCGTAGAACGCCTCGGCCATGGCGGCGATTTTGTAGACTTCGAGAATGCCGCCGGCGTTGCCGACGTCGGCCTGGATCACATCGACGGCGTTGCGGACCAGAAGATCTTTGAAGGCGTAGCGGGTGAAAAGGCGCTCGCCAGTGGCGATGGGGATGCGGGCGACGCGGCGGATCTCGGCCATGGCGTCGGTGTTTTCGGGATGCACGGGTTCCTCGTAGAAGAGGATGCCATACGGCTCGATCCGCTTGGCCATCTCCATGGCGTTGACCGGGTTGAGCACGCCGTGGGCGTCGATGGCGATGCCGACCTCATCTCCCACCGCCTCGCGCACTGCCCGGACTCTGGCTTCGGCCCGTTTGCCTTCAGCTACGTTGTAGCCCAGGCCGGTAAAGTCGAACGGGGTGAATTTGACGGTGCGGAAGCCCTCCTCCAGACGGCGCAGGGCGTCTTCGGCGCAATTTTCGGGGCTGCCGCCGTGAATCCAGGCATACGCTTCGACGCGATCGCGCACCCGGCCGCCCAGCAGCTCCCAGACCGGCACACCCAGTCCCTTTCCCTTGATGTCCCACAGGGCGTGTTCGACGCCACTGAGGGCGGCCATGAGTACCGGTCCGCCGCGCCAGATGACGGTGCGATACATCTGGTTCCAGAGGCGCTCGATGGCGAACGGGTTTTGGCCGATGAGGAAATGTTCCAGGTCCTGGAGGGCGCCGATCAGGGCGCGCTCCTTGCCGGTGACCGAGGGCTCGCCGACGCCGAAGATCCCCTCGTCGGTGTGGAGTTTGACGAAGACGTACACGTGGCCGACGTCGGCGGGGAGAATTTCCATGCGGGTGATCTTCATAATCTCTCCAATACAGCGAGTAGGCGAACCCCACGCGTTCTGCCAGAATGGATTCCGGGAAATCGGATAGCTGTGCGAAATGTGGATTTCTGGAGGTCTATTCGTCCTCTACTTCGACGATTGCCTCGATTTCGATAATGAGATTCATGGGGATGGAGGCGACGCCAAAGCAGGAGCGGGCGTGGCGACCCCGGTCGCCAAAGACTTCGATAAAGAGGTCGGAGCAGCCGTTGATGACTTCGGAGTGCTCGGCGAAGTCGTGGGTGGCGTTGACCATGCCGTTGACCTTGACGATTTGACGGACTTTGTGCAAACTGCCGGTCGCCCGTTTGATGGCGGCCAGAAGGATCATGCCGATGTCGCGAGCGTGGGCGTAGGCCTGTTCGGTGGTGTAGTCTTCGCCTACCCGACCTTTGACGAGCACTGCTTTGCCGGCGAGGAAGAGGAGATTGCCGGTGCGCACCGCGTGGATGTAGTTGCTGGAGGGAGGGCCGAGGTCGGGGAGCTGGGATTCTATGGCGGCGATTTTGTCTTCCATGAGAGGGCTCTTTCGGTGTCGATGGGATGTATTTGAAATAAGAGGTTGATGGTCTGGAGAATAGTAAGCAAAATAGAGGGGGGATATCAACAGGTGGAACAGACTGCGGACGGAAAGAGAGTGGGGTAATTCTATGGCTGAGAGATTGAGACGACTGCGCTTCGGGCTGTGCGCCGACGTGCACAAGGACATCATGCACGACGCGGACGAGCGGCTGCGGGTCTTCGTCGAGCGGATGAAACAGGAGAAGGTGGACTTTGTCCTGCAATTGGGGGATTTCTGCCGACCGTACGATTACAATCGCTCCTTCATGGAGGTGTGGGAGTCGTTTCCGGGGCCGCGCTTCCACGTGCACGGGAATCACGATATCGACGGCGGCTTCACGCGAGAGCAGACGATGGAGTACTGGTCGATGCCGGCGCGCTACTACTCGGCTGATTTGAGTGGATATCACCTGGTGGTGCTCGACGGCAATGAGGAAAGAGAAGGGCGTCCGCCCGGATACCCGCACTATATCGGGCCGGAACAGCTGGAGTGGCTGCGGGCGGATCTGGCGGAAACGGAAAAGCCGACGTTCGTCTTTTCGCACCAGAGTCTGGAGAGCCTGGCGGAACCGGAGCAGGGGGTGGAGAATGCGGACGAGGCGCGCGCAGTGTTGGAGGAGGCGAATCGGGAGGCGGGTTGGCTGAAGGTGGCTGTCTGTTTCAGCGGACACGACCATACGGATTCGCACAACTGCATCGACGGCATCCACTACGTGCAGATCAACAGCATGTCGAACTACTGGATGGGGGACGAGTATCAGCAGATCCGCTACGGGGAAGAGGTGGATCGGGAGTTTCCGTGGATCAAATACACGGCGCCATATCGCGACTCGCTGTACGCACTGGTCGCGGTGGAGCCGGACGGACGGATCGGGATCGAGGGGGTGAAGAGCGCGTTCGTCGGGTCCTCTCCATGGGATCTGGACTATCCGCATCGACAGGTAGAAGAGAGGATCGTGCCGACGATTCGGAGCCGGGAGTTTTCGATATCGCCGGAAGTGGGTTGAACGGGGTGATGAGTTGACGATCCTGGGGCGTCGTTTGGCCCTGGGAAAACCGGGAAATGAGGGAATGGTTCTCGCAAGGAGACCGGCGAGGAGTTCAGCTGGGAGTGAGGGGATAGGGATGCAGAACAACGACAAAGGAGATGCGGGAGATGAGCGATATTAAAGAGGATAAGGCTGCGGAGTTCGTCGAAGCGGTGGCGGAGTTCGTCGACAAAGTTTTCGAGCGCTGCGGCGATCGGTACGGGAAGGAGCAGACGCCGCTGCTGGTGGATGGGATCGATTTGGAGACGGGGGAGCCGGCGCGCTGGGAGGGATATGTGCTTTCGAATCCGGCCTGTCAGCAGAATTTTCTGCGGGCGTTGGTTGGGCTCGGGGCGATCACCAGAGATGGAGAGTATCGCCAGAAGGCGGGAGAATGGATCGGGGCTGCGCTGGAGAAGATGGGGGAGCCGGCCAGCGATTTGCTCTACTGGGGTGGCCACTCCAGCTACGATCTGGAGACGGATGCGCCGGTGGTGGGCAATCACGAGATGAAGTGCGTGTATCCGTTCTACGAATTCTTTTACGAGGTGGATTCGGAAAGGACGCGCCGTTTTGTCGAGGGGATGTGGCACAAGCATGTGGCGGATTGGTCGACGCTGCTATTCAACCGGCACGGGGAGTACGAGGAGTGGGACCGGAGCCGCTGCTGGAAATCGGGGCGATACGAAGGGGGGGAGCTGCCGATCGTGGAAAACACGCTGCTGTCGTTCGTCAATACGGGCAGCGATCTGATCTGCGCGGGAACGCTGCTCCACTGCCTGGACGGGGAGGAGGAGCCGCTGCTGTGGGCGCGACGGTTGCTCCATCGGTACGAGGAGGTGAGGAACCGGGAGACCGGCCTGGCGGGATATCAGTTCAACCACCGGGAGCCGTGCCGGGTGCGCATGTCGTTCAAACTGCCGCTGAGCGAGCGGGAGGATGTCAATGAGACCACGGTGATTACCAATAACGTTATCCGCACCCGCTACGGTCGGTCGGCGGTCGCCTTCATGAATTTGTGCGAGCAGTTGGGGATGGATAAAGGGCGCCTTTTCTTCGATCTGGTGACATGGGATCTGGCGGCGCTGGCGGAGCACGCCTACGATGAGGAAGACCACAGCTTTTCCTCCGTGCTGTACGACGGCACGCGGGTTTCTCCGAAGGATGCGGTGGAAGGGGTGGGATACTGCCCGCCCAACAAGCTGGAAAAGGTGGCGGCCTGCGGGCTGATGTTTCTGGCGTATTCCCGGGCCTACAGGTTGTCGGGTGAACCGCGCTTTTTGCAGGTGGCGCAGGGGATGGCCGAGGGGATGGGTTGGGGGGATCTGGAGAGTGCTTTTTCTGAAGAGGGAGGGATTTCACCATCGGCGCCGGAGGGATGGTCGAACCCGAATCAGGATGACGTGTGCGCCCTGTTCGGATTGCTCGATCTGTATCGGTCGACCGAACGGGAAGGGTATCTGGCGACGGCCGTGCGGCTGGGGGAACGGCTGATGCGGGGGAGTCTGGTAGACGGCTTTTTTACTACGGGTGCCGAGGGCAGGGACGGGTTCTCGCGCATCGACAGCGCGCTGCCGCTGGGGTTGCTGCATCTGGCGGCGGCGATCGAGGGGCGGGAGGTGGAACTGCCGGCATTTTATCCGAACCTGAGCTACTTCGATCCAAAGGTGGTGGTGGCGCGGCGGAAGAGAGGGTAGCTTCGGAGATAGGCGCCAGCGTTTCTGCAAATTCATTTTGAGGAGTTCATATATGCCCGCCCAACGCTGAGTTCAGCGACCGCCGGAGGCGGGTTGCTGCAACGATTGGTTGGGCCGGGAATCAGTATTGACCGCTTCGGCGTGCAGTTTCAATCCCAACGCCGCAATGACTTTGAGGATAGTATCAAACCCTGGGTTCCGCTCTCCTGATAACGCTTTATACAGGCTTTCTCTAGAAAGCCCCGCATCCCGGGCAACCTGGGTCATCCCTTTAGCACGCGCAATATCACCTAAGCCTTTAGCAATAAAAGCCGCATCCCCCTGAGCCTCTTCAAAGCATGCTTCCAGATAGGCCGCCATTTCTTCGGGAGTGCGTAGGTGCTCTGCCACATCGTAGCGTGTGGTCACGGTCTTGGTCATCGTCTACTCCTACAGATTTCGTGCGAGACTCAGGGCTGTTTTGATATCTCTGGTTTGGCTGCTCTTGTCGCCACCAACCAGGAGCACAATTAATGTCTGCCCGCGTTTTTTGAAATACACCCGATAACCGGGTCCGTAATCAATTCGCAATTCGGAGACCCCTTCCCCAATCGGTCAATTGCACAGCAATAGGGAATTCACGCTGAGCTCAGCTGAGTTGCGCCCATGTCGTGAGTGATTACGGGGAGAGTAGCGTGTCTGTCTAACGTAAAAGCCCTCCCGGACCGCGAAGCGGTTTGGCGTAGGCGCGCATGCGCCGTAGCCGGGAGGGCCGTGTTACCAGCTGTGCAATCCATACCAATTTTAGGGTAACCTCAGCGGTCGCTCTCATTGTGAAATCGAACGTTTTGAGTGGTACCCTCAAAGGAAAATCAAGAAGTCTCGATTCTTTCTATAATCCATTCCCGGATCAATTCAGTAGACTTGATGCCCTTAGAGTTAGCAATTTCCGTCACGGCCTCTATTTCACGAGCTTGTAAAGCAATTTGAACCGTTGATTCACGTTTGAAAACAGATTCCTTAACTTCCTCTAACTGGTCTTCAAAATCTGTCAGTTCATGTGAATCCCAGAATTGAGCCAACTTTTGGATCGAATCTGTTTGAGGCAATAGGGAGCTATTCATCGATTTTTCCACTGGTTGAACCTCCTTCTTTCTCGAGCCGTCATGGGCCGCGCCGTAACGGGATATCCTCGGCCGTCAGGAAAATGAATCACAACACAAAACAAATAACGGCCAGCTTCCGTCTGGCCAAGAATATAAAATACAGGATTCTCTCCCTGAGATTTTGCACGCTGGACAAAGGCTTTTCCGAAACAAACTTCATCGACTTCGTCCGGGACAATGCTATGTCTGGCAATGTGGTCAATTCGATCTTCATACCAGATAAGCTCATAGATATCCATACTTCAATAGTACCAGTGGGCTGGAACACTGTCAATCGATATAACATGATACAGCACTCACTATTTTCAATAGTTGGTTTTGCATTGCGTGTAACGGTTTTCGCCCTCCTGAACCGCGAAACGGTTGGGCAAAGGCGCGCATGCGCCAAAGCCAGGAGGGCGATGTTAAACGATGCTGACTTTAATCGAATAGCTCGGATCAGATGAATTTAGCCGGGGATATCCCAAAAATCTCAGCCAACTTCCGAGCGTTTTTGATACTTATCGGACGTATCCCGCGTTCCATATTCGAAATATGCTGACGGGGAATGCCGCCTAGCAACTCGCCCAACTTGGCTTGCGTCAAGCTATGGTTTTCCCGGTAAATCTTCAGATTATCTCCCGGGGTCGTCTGTGTCTTGATCTCCTGAAACCAGTCGGTTCCAAAGATATTAACTTTCTCTTCATCGCTTTCTTCGGCAATCTGGAGGTTTTCCCCAAACTCCTCTTCTAAGAGAGAAATCAACTTGGAGGGAATCTCCCCTTTGATATTGACTTCAATACGGGGCGTTTTCACGACTGCCTGCATAATACACCTCAATCACGACGGTATTGCGTTCATGATACCAGCAAGCTACCCAGCTATGGGATAGATGGCAGTGGTATTCGTTCTTGCCGAGTTTGCTGAAATTGGGCCAGTCACTCCGGATTGGCCCCTTATCTCGCAAGTCTTCTGCCAGGTTCGCCATCTTCTTCTGGATAGGTGCAGGCATCCGCCGAATATTTTTCAGCGTCTTCTTCTTGATGATGACTTCATACATGAGATGAATGTAATCAAAAAATAGTTACAAAGCAACTCCGTTGGGGTGCAGTGAGAAATCTCCAGATATACACTATGACCTTGAGGGAGATCATCGTTTACCCTTCGGATTCCTTTTTTCAGTGTTGTGTAACGTCTTTCGCCCTCCTGAACCGCGTAGCGGTTGGGCGAAGGCGCGTATGCGCCGTAGCCAGGAGGGCGATGTTACGAGTTGTGCAAACTCATTTATGTTCGATGGATTATGCTACAAAACTCTGCTGCAAAACAAAATCTCGATCAGGAGATACCGCTTGGAGCAGTTCATTAAGTTTCTCTAAAGTAGGTGCAGAAGTCCCACGCTCATATCGAGCATAGGTATTGCGTGATTTTGCCCCCAGGCGTTTCGCGACCTCTGCTAAAGATAAACCGCTACGTTCACGTTGTCGCCTAAGTAAAAGACTGGTCATCGTGCGAGTATCGGTAGAGCTGACTTCAAAGCTACCTTGTTTTCCAGGATGCACCTCGACGGTAAAACCTGGATGATTGGCCAATGTCACCAGTAAATCTTCAACCATAGATAGGGTTTCTTTACGGGAAAATCCCTGGGTCATAGCATCTAGGATAGGGATCTCCGCGAGCCAGAAATTTCCATCTTTATATACACTACCTTGAAATCGCATTGTTAATCTCTCCTTCCAGCTCTTCGTAGAATCAATCGTGCCAGCCTCTCATTGACCTCTGCATGACGTGGAATGGCCTCTTCTTGCTTCCCATTTGTCCAAATATCATGCTTGCCACCATGGCGTAAGAATTCCCACCCGAGTTGGCGAAGCAATTTCTCTAATTCGCGTTTCTTCATGTTTATACTGTATACATATATGTGGACAATGTCAATATGGGAAATCCGGTGACTTGCATTGCTTGTAACGGTTCTTGGCTTTACGACGTGGGCCTGTCCCGAATGGGCTGGCGCAGTGGTTGCCGAAGGCAAGCGCTGTGACAAAAGGCCCATGTGCCCGAAGGGCCAAGCAGCGCATGCCGCGCCGCGTAAAGGCGATGTTACAAGACGTTGAATCATCGTATCCCGACCCACGCCTACGAGATGGATCTCAACTCTCGCCCTCGACGATGGCGGCCAGGACATCCATGGTTTCGGCCCAGCACCCGGGGTCACCGCCTAGAATGTCTGTCGGCCGCAGCTCGATCTCAGCGAGTCGGTCGCGCAAGGAGCGCAGGGCTTCGCGGGCCTCGTGCAGGGCTGTACCGTCACTTGTCGCGCGGTGGCGAAGCAGCGGCGCCATGACCTGCGCGAACAGGCCGCCGACCTCGAGCCCGCGGGCAAAACCGTGTACATCCTCGTCCTTCGATAGCCGAGCAGCCTCCCGGGCCAGGGCCAACGCCGACGCCGTCGCGTCTGACCTTTGCCGCCAGCCTTTGGCGTCCTGCTCCCAGGTGCGTCCGGCGCGAGGTCGGTCCTTCTTCAGGGCCTGCACGTCGCGCGTCACGACCCACCAGACACGGCTGACCGGCCCCAAACCGCTCTCACCCCCGCACAGGTACGCCCGGTGCATCAGGTCTCCAGCTTGCTCGCCCCAGAGTATCTGGCAGCTCTGGTGGAAAAGGGCGTCCGCGGAGAGTGCGCCTTCAGGCCGCAGCCGCCCCTCCCGCAGGTCACGCCACAGGGGCTGAATCTGCTCGACTCTTGAGGTTTCGATGGCGAAGTGCGGCACGGAGGCATTCCACAGGCATTCGGCGTTGAGCAGCTGCACCGGCTCTTCGTGTACGCCGCCGTTAGAAAGGCAGACCGACTCTGCACCCAGGTAGAGGGGGCTGAGAGTGCCGGAGACGTTGCAGAGATCATTGCTGGTGAAGTTGTCGCCCCCAAGGAAAGCAATGACGTGACAGGCATGGCCGTGGCCTACTGCGTCCAGCGCCTCGGCGAGCTGGCGCACCCGAGATGAACCGTCCCTGTTGAGGGACTGCTCGCGGATGCCGAACTCGATGCCGGGTACGGACCCGATCAGTCGGCTGACTAGGCGGTAGTACGAGACCTCGTGCTCCCAGGCGTCGTCGCTCTGGTCGCAGGCGCCATACAGGGGCGAGATGAAGATCAGAGTGAGGTCGCGGGCGGCGGCGTAGTCCTCCGTCCGAACCTGCCGCAGGGCCTCCGCGACCTCGCGGACCCATTCTGCCATGGCGCCGGCCATGCCCTGAGGATCGTCGATGCTGTCGCTCGGCCAAAGTTTGCGGCAATGCTCGCAGCGCATCTGCCAGCTCACCTGGCTGGCCTCCCATCCGCCCGTGTCGATGTCATGGATGTACATGAAGCCCGGTTCGACTGCGTGAACGAACTCGAGCATCTCAGCGAGCTTGGCGGCGGCCAGGTTGGCGTTGCTCAGGCAGGAGCCGTACTGGCGCCCCTCGAGGCGACGGTGACCGCGACACAGGTAAACCTCGCCGTCGGGCCACGGACGTCGGTTCAGGAATACCTGGCCCTGGTACCCGCAGCGGTAGAGCTCCGACCTCTGATATGCCGTACCGTAGCCTGCGCCGTATCCCGCAAAGGTCAGTCGTATCCCGAGGCGTCGGGCGTAACGCGTGCACTCTCGCATCAGAGCCGCATAGTGCGGGGTGCGATGGATATCCCAGCCGAATCCATCAAACCAGATCTGGTTGATTTTGTATTGGTAGCACATCTCCATCTTGCGCTTGACCCGGGATAGGTAGGCCTCAGGACCATCGCCCCAGTCGTAGCCCCAGCGGTTGATCTCGCAGTTCAGCAGCCAGTCCGAGGCGCACCGAAAGCGGATGTCGGGCCAGTCGAGGATCTCGCAGCAAGGGATCTCAAGGCCCCCGGGGCCATCTTCGACCAATTGCAGCAGCGTGGAGTCCGCGCGTAACAAACCTTCGTCGGTCATGGCGCGTGCCTCGACACCAGCCGACGACACACGCAAGCTGTACCATTCCTCGCGTCCTGCAGGAGGACAACCTGGGGGCAGGTCCGCGGGGCTCGTGAGCGAGAAGGCACCTTCAGGAAGCAGCCGGGGCAGGTCCCCTGGAGCGAGGGGCCTGGATCGAAGCCCGGTCGTGAATGTCTGCCCAGGACGGAAGGTGGCTTGCTTGGGTTCAGGCAGGAGCAGCTTCATGGGCTTCTTGACCCTCCCTACTCTTTGCGCGTGATTGCCACGGGGAAGGTGCACCGGGTATTGGGCATTGAAACGAGTGAGTCAACGGCCGGCAGGCAGCAATCTTCAGGGAGTAGCCCGAAAACAGAGCCCCTGCTAAACCATCTATGCTTTGTCGAGATAATGAAGAGTGGTGCCATTCTATAAAACCAGTTGCGTTTAATCTATTTTCTAATGTTGTAACGTCTCGGCTGTTCCTGAACCGCGAAGCGGTTTGGTCGGAAGGAGCGGAGCGACTGGAGCCAGGTACAGTCTGTCGTATGTTGTTGGTAGGGTATTTCTCCCGGTTACTTATTTTTCCCACAGAGGTCGAAGGAAGGCGACACGGTCTGTGTGGCGCTGTTTGGGCAGCGGCCACGAGTTTAACATTGCCCCCCTTCG
>Ga0257125_1000567_pt1 | contig 46757 bp, 47 predicted proteins | sample SI106_200metaG_FD_190183 | JGI IMG/M metagenome (GOLD analysis project Ga0257125, IMG submission 190183) | Marine microbial communities from Saanich Inlet, British Columbia, Canada - SI106_200 | ecosystem: Environmental > Aquatic > Marine > Inlet | place: Canada: British Columbia | collected... | reverse complement strand
CTCACAAGACAGGCTCTGCAGCCGACACATTTTTCATCGTCAACTGCCACAATACCATCTTCCCTGACATAGGTTGCTCCTGTGGGACATGCTTCCACGCAGGCAGCATCAGAACAATGATTGCAAAGGATAGGATAAATTATCTTGCTGGATGTGGGAAATTTTCCCGTCTCTCCAATAAGCACCCTGTTAAAGAATACCCCCGGAGGAAGAAAATGTTCCTCTTTACATGCTATGGCGCAGCCCCAGCAAGCGATACACCTTTTTACGTCGATTACCATTCCCCATCTTGGCATAACAGCTCCTTTATTAATAATTTTATAAAACTATTGAGATATGAGCTTTTATCGGTAAGAGACAAACCAGCGGTTCTGGTTTTCACATCTCACATATAATTATAAATCAAACAATTTAATCTCTTCAAACCCTCTTTTTGCGCACACAATATTGGCATCAAGCTTTTTTCCTGAAAAATAATCCTGCAACGCGTCGCAACAGGGTTCAATTTCCAACAATCCCGACATTTTTGCAAATGCACCAACAATAACCGTATTGGGTATGGAAAGACCAATTTCTTCCATGGCAATTTTATTGGCGTTAATAATCCCCAACTTTTTAAGATTCTCATGGGAGACATTTATAGTAATATCCGAATCATTCAACAGCATCATACCATCTGGGAGCAATCCTTGAAACACAGCTTCTGAATTTCTCTGAGTGGGATCAAGAACCACGATAATATCTGGATTATAGATCTGTGTTTTCTCTCTAACCGGCTTATCCGAAAATCTACCAAAGGCTGTGACAGGCGCGCCCCTTCTTTCAAAACCAAACATGGGAAAACTGGCGCCGAATCGTCCGGTTCTGGCAAAAGCATTGGCAAGAATTTTAGATGTCGTAACAACACCCTGCCCCCCTCTGCCATGGAATCTGACTTCACTCATTATCGCTTCCTCCTTTAATCTTCTGAAGACACGGGAAGCTGACATTCACCTTCCAGTGCGCTCAACCCGCCCAACATGCAGTATTCGTAATCAATATCATCCTGAAGAATCTGAAGATCTGCTTCATTCAAATGGGCGAATTTTTTTATTAACTTTGTATAGGTTGATACAGGTTTGGGTTTTTTAACGGTTTTGGTCATCCTGATTTTGCCGTTCACAGCTTCCCAAAGCGGGAAGTAGTTTGTTTTTACAGCCCTTCGGCACACTTCAATGGTATTTTCCGGGGCATAGCCCCATCCCGTGGTACAGGGAGCAAAAACATGAAGAAAGGCAAACCCTCTTTCTTTGGCTTCCTTTGCTTTTAATAATTTTTTAGCAAGGTCCCCCATGTCGCTCAGGGTTGCAGTGGCTGCATAGGGAATCTTGTGCATGGCCATTTTCAGAGCCAGGTTCATCCTTCTCAAGTTTTTTCCTTTGGAAGCAGATCCTAAAGGAGTTGTGGTCGTACTTGCACCATATGGTGTGGTTCCGCTTTTCTGGATACCCGTATTCATGTATCCTTCATTGTCATAACAAATATAAATAAAGGGTTCATTTCTTTCGGCAGCACCGGACAGATTACCAAATCCGATATCAGCAGCAGTACCATCTCCGTTGAAACAAACCACTGTATTCTTGATACCGGCTTTCCTGTAATATCTGGCAAGACCTGTGGCATTTGCAGCAGCCCCGGTCATAAGCGTTCCAAAATATGAAAGGGTATGCCAGGATTGATTGTTCTGTCCAAGGAGTACAGGAGCTGAACAGGACGGGGTACCCGTAATTACGATATCATTACCCAAAACCTGTGGGATAAATCTCAATAAAAGCTCAAGACCGCAACCCGGACAGAATGCCACGCCTTTTGAAAAAGGGTCTTCATGTTTAAGATAATCCAGTACTTTTGTCAGTTTGCCTTGCTTTTTTTCTGTCATTTTAAAGCCCTCCCCGTTTTTCAGAATCAGGTTTTTCAGAATCAGGTTCATTGGCTTCAGGATATGAAACCCATGTGACTTCGCGAACGTCTTTGCCTGCAGCAAGATCACAGGTTGTATCAATCATCTGCTCTACATTGGCTTGTGTGATATCTGTATTTGCAATGCCATCAATGAAACTTATCATTTTTGAACCGCCAAGTTGTGTTTCAAAGGCTTTTAACTCAGTATACATAGGACCACCCTTAAATCCAAAACACAGACTCCTGTCCACCACACCAATGGCTTTTTTGCCCTTAAGCACCTCAACCATTACTTCACTTGGAAAGGGTCTGTACATTCTTATCTTTAAAAGGCCCACTTTGACACCTGAATCTCTTTTCTCATCAATAACAGCCTTAATGGTGCCGCACATGGACCCGGAACCCACAAGAACCACATCTGCATCATCCATTCTATATTTTTCAATCTGACCGCCATGGCTGCGGCCAAAAATCGCTTCAAATTCTTTATCGATCTCTTCAAACTTGGCTTTAGATCTTTCCATGGCAGACATATGTTTATGACGAAGTTCAAGATACCCTCCAAGAATTCCATGGGTACCACATCCCAGTCTTCCACCGGGTACAAGTTTCGTTCTTTCAGGCTGATCCTTTAAAACAGATAAAAATTTGTCTACATCTTCTTGTAAAGGAACATCTACAACCTCAGAAAGATAAGAAAGATAGAACCCGTCATAATGAACCATAACCGGTACCTGGATATCATAATCTTCCGCCAGGCGATAAGCCTGGACAACTATATCAAGCACTTCCTGGCAGGTTTCGGCAATAAGAAAAATCCAACCGGCATCCCTTGTGGAGATCATGTCCTGCTGCCCGCAGGATACGGCGATGATTCCCGGCGTTTCACGATTGACATTCACCATGACCACGGGTGCTCTGGCACCGGCCGTTGCAAGAATCGCATCATACATAAAAACAAGACCCCAGGAGGAAGAGGCGGTAAAGACTCTGCCTCCGGCAAGAGAAGCGGCCATAACAGCATTCATTGCAGAGTTTTCACCCTCAACTGTAATCAGCTCGCAATCCATTTCACCGTTTGCATGAAATTTGGAAATCTGCTCAATTATTTCTGTCTGGGGAGTAATGGGATAGGCTGCCACCACATCCGGGCGGGCAAGTTTTGCGCCAATGGCTGCTGCAGCATTCCCTGTTATAACCTTAATCTGTGAACCTGTTTTAGCTTTTGCTTTTGTATTCATTTTTGAAAATCCCCCTCCGGCTTCATGGAAATTGCATCTTTGGGACATTCTTTGGCGCAGATCCCGCACCCCTTACAAAATCCCAGATCCGGCAAAAAATGCGAAGTTTCAACCATCTCCATCACCTGGATGGGACAATAAAGTGCGCAAAATCCGCAAAAAATACATTTTTCTTTGTCAACAACCGGCCTTTTAGTTCGCCAACTACCTGTATCAGAACACATCAGAGGATCGTTCGCATCTGACCATGGCCCTTCGTGCTTTAAGAATTTATTTGAAGACATACAACCCTCTCCTCCTTAAGAAAATAAGACAAGCCTTTATTAGAAATATCTCTATAATTATATCTATTTCATAGCTACTATTTAGCGATACCCTAATTGCATTGTCAAGTAAAAAATGAAAAATTAATTGAAAAAACGTGACGATTGGATAGTAAGAAGCGATACTTATAGGATTTATGCGGGTTTCTAAATCTTACAAATAGTTGACTAATCAACTATTATTATGAATAAAATTCTTTCCCATAATTCGTGTGGGAAAATTTATAAATACTGCTGAAACGAAAATTTGAAGATTTTGGAAGGATAAGGTTAAATTTAGAAAAAGGTTAAATAATTGATGAAAAAATTTCTTTTAATTCTTCCTGACGAAGCTTTGCAGATCCCTTTTCAATTTTTTTAATGGTTGCCGACACACCATCCGCTTCTTTTTTAAGTTGTGGAGCAAGAGCCTTATTCAATTGGTTTTCAGCTTCGGCCAGCTGGTTGATAAAAAACAGAAACTCTCCCTGGCGGCCTCTATAGGCAGACCTGACAAGAGCTTGGTAAGACTCCCCTTTGGCATTCAGCAAAAGGGTATAATGCGTTGCCATCACTTTCAAAAATCTTTCATATTTGCCCGTCACCTTGGCTTTAAGATTCGCCTGATCTGCGATATCCTGCGTGTTTGGTTTTCTGCCCTCGTCAATGGCTTCTTCAGCCTCATTCATAGCCTTTTTCCTGGAGAGGAACCAATTTCCCAAAAATTCTTTCCGCTGTTTTTTATATTTTGAAAAATCTTGAAAATAAAAGATAAAAATAAACGGAATAAAAATCATCCATGCACTCAGTTTGGGTTTAACAATAACATGGCCCGCAAGTTTTGATGCAAATTTTTTTTCGTGATCGATTATTAATTCTTTGTTATCCATATTCATTGCACTTTCTTTACCAATGGTACTTTCTTTACTAAGGGTACTTTTTTTTAAAAGGGTTAACCTGTCTTAGTTCATCATAAATCGCCAGCCAAACCATAGGATCATAAAACAGGAAAGAATACCGGCAAAAAATGCTTTGGTCATTCCATAATCATTGCGTTTGGAATGCTTAAACGAATCACTAAGATAGTATTCGCCATCATAAGATCCCACAGAATCCATATACATATAAGCTGCCGAATCAATATCTCGTTCTTCCACAACCTGGGCAATCTGTTTATAGGTGGAAATATTGTTTTCTATATAAGGTCCCACTATCCATCCAAAGACCCAGATGAGAAAAGAAAAAAATATGAGTTTTCCCCATGCTTTTGGTCTTGAGTCATTTGTTACTGCTTCACTGGACATTTTAACGCTCCCTTGTGGATTATTCTAACAGGTTCCTGCACCCGGAACAAGACAAACATGGACCGGGTACAGGATTGGTCTAAACCAATTAAATGGTTGCTGTAAGATCAGGGAATACCACGTAAAACATGATATATGCCATAACCAGTGTCAGAACCAGATTTAAGGACTGACCAAACACATAGAGGATCAAAGGTTTGCCACCTTTGAAATGATGTTTTAGTTCACGAAAATTGGTTGCAAGCCCGATGCTGACAAAGGACAGGGAAAAAAACCATCCCCTGAAAAGGTCGGACCCACCCTTGATGGTACCCTTGTCAATCATGGCCCGTCCAAGTCCGTCCAACTCTGAATTAAATCCTGAATAGATCAGGGAAAATATAATGGATGCCGCCATAAACCCCAGGACAAATTTGGGGAACCTGAACCAGATTTCAGTCAGACCTACCTTTGCACCGGTTTCTTCTGTTTCCACTTTTGTTGTAAAATAAAGGGCAACAAAAAAGGCAATCACACCAATGAGAACATTCTGGATCATTTTAATGGTGGCTGCCACATAAAGGGCTTTTTCACCTAAAAATGCACCGGCAGCAGCAACAGCTCCTGAGGCATCAATGGTTCCACCCATCCATGCACCACCCAGGATCATCTGCTTATCAACTGGGAAAGTTCCTTTGATTACTGCAGGCATCACAATCATCATGATGGCTGTAAAAACGAGGGAAAGACCAACAGCAAGGGTCAATTCCTCTTTTTTGGCCCGGCAGGCAGAAGCTGCTGCAATGGCAGCAGACACACCGCAAACCGACATGTCAGAACAGATAACCGCATTCAGACGTTTGGAAGGCATGTTGATTATTTTCTGGCCAAACCAATAGGTAATCAGCCAAACTGTCGGGGTCACAACCCAGGCCACAAAAATACCAGCCGTACCAATGGTAATAATTTTTTCAAACAGGATTTTCGCTCCTAAAAGCACCAGACCCGTTTTAATATAATATTCGGTCTGGACTGCAGGCATGGCCCATTTAGGGGTTCCAACGGTATTACTGATCAGCATGCCAAGAAAAATTGCCCAGGCCGCATATCCAATACCATAATGTTTCATGGTAGACTGATAACTGAAGAACCATGCAAGGACAACCACTGCATAGACAAAAACAAAGCCCAGAGCAAATTTCTTAAACGGAACTCCCATTATACTCATGGGGATACCAAAAAGAAGACAGAAAAACACACCCAGCCCGATGAGTTTACCAATCTGGTTATAGGCTTTAACCTTGGTTTTCTTTTTAGCCGAAGAAGCTGCAAGCTTTGCATCACGCCATTTGTCAATGGCAGCTGATGCTGAAGCATTTAAAGTCTCATCCTTAAACCCTGCTGCCTCTGCAAGCTTCTCTGAAGCAAGGGCCACAGCAAAAGCAGCATCCTCAACAGCTTTTTTCTTTGCATACTTTGCCTTGGCTTTGTCAGCCTTGGCAGCGGCTTTTTCCTTACTCATAAAAAAAGCATCCATGGGGTTGTCGGTCCATTTGTGCGGTTTAGCCGCAAAACTTGACAGCCACTTACCCGTTGAAACCTTTCTTGCCTCAGCTTTTTTCTTGGCATCTGACAATTTGTGCCATGCGATTGTTTTTATGGCAGAGGTCCGGTTTGCCGCCTCGCCATATTTAGCTTCAGCCTTATTAATAATTTCCTTCATTTCTCCTGAATGGGGAAAATAAACAAACATGGCTGCAACAAGGAGAAAAAAACCAATCCAGATCGCCCACCAGTCTTCTTTTTTCCACATTTCAGACCATTCCCACTTACCCTGGTCAACTACAATTCCATTACCTTCAGCCATAATCTTCCTCTCTTTTTTATGGTTTATTAAAAAATACGTTATAAAAATATTCAGTTAACTTCAAAGGTTATAGCAAACCCTGTGCCAGGCGCTTATATTTTTAAAACCATTGATATCAAAGGCTTTTATAAAATAACAAACAGTTGAACTGTAAACTTGAGTTTCCAGTTGTGTATGCTAAAGTATCCGGTTTCAACAAGATTCCTTGCAATTAATCTGTGGATTCTTTATTTTAATATTCAAGATGTTAAATGGAGAATAAGAAATGACTTTACCCATAATCAGTTTAAGATTTAAATTCATCACAGGACTTTTATTGTTTGCAGTGGCCCTGGGTATCTGTATCAGCATTATCATATACTTTCACTTAAACCATATCATGAAGTCGGAAATCAGTGACCGTTCAAGAATGCTGTTGTCCCAGTCCAGTGCCGTACAAGACTATGTCAGGACTGTATTGAGACCTGAAATGTTCAAAATACTTCCCAAAGACCGGTTTGTGCTAAAGGCCATGTCTTCTTCATATATCTCCAGACAGGTGATGACTCTTCTGGACGAGAATGAAACCTCTGAGTTTCACTATAGAAGGGTTTCCATTAAACCCAGGAATTCTGAGTCAACTCCCAATGCATTTGAAAAAAGCCTTATTCTAATTTTCAACAAGGACAAGACCCTGGACACATGGGAAGACAACACCATGGTTGGCGATAAGGAATATCACCTGGTGGCAAGACCCGTAACATTCAGTGAATCCTGTATGCAATGCCATGGAGATCCCAAAGATGCGCCCAAAGAACTCAAAGAGATATACGGGGATAAAAACGGATTTAACTACACTGTGGGTGATGTTGGCGGTATTGTGGTTGCAGGATTTCCCCTGGATTTGATTCAGCAACCTGTAAAAGAAGTCACCCTTCAGTATCTGAGCCTGTATTTTTTGGGTATCATGTTTTTTGCAATCCTTATAAGCCTTTTTTTTGATCGACTGGTCATGAAAAATCTTCACACCCTCACCTTAATTTTTAAAACCCGGTTTTCAGGCCGACAGGAACAGGGCATTATCGACAGGCTGGGGCAAAAGGATGAAATTGAAGGTCTTATTGAAGGAGTAGACGAACTGGCAATTTGTCTTTCCGATGCCCGAAATGAGCTTGAGGATTATGCCCAGAATCTTGAATTAAAAGTGGAAGATCGGACAAAGGAACTCAAATTAAAGGCAAAAAAACACCTGGGAGACGTCCGGCTTTTTGTAAAGCTGCTCTCCGGATTCACAGGCTCCATTGACACCAAACATCTGATATCAGGTGTCCTTGAAAGCGTAGGAAAGCGCTTTGATGCAGACCAGGTGATTTATCATTGTACGGTTATTTCCGAAAATGCCTATTCATGGAAGCCGGACAAGGATATCTCAAAACTGGCTGCTGATATCAAGGAACTTTTATGGTTGGACGAAATCCTCATCCGGGATAATCAATTATATATTCCCATAAAATCCTCGGAGAGCCATTGGGGAATTCTGTGTATCTTCTGGTCGAAAATACCTTTACTGGATGATCTGGACCCAGCCATTCTATTGGCTCTGGGTCAGCAGATCGGAATTCTTATTGAAAATATTCAGGCATTTTCAAATATCCGGTTTCAAAACGATATGCTCCAGTCAATTTTTGAAGGGATTTCAGACCCATTGCTTTTGATTGATTCCAACGGCCATATCATCATCGCAAACAAAGCAAGCAAAAGTATTCTTTCAAAAAAGAAACGGGCAAACCAGGAAAAGGAATTGAAAAAATTCCTTTGTCTGGAGAATACTTCAAACAACTCCTTTAATATCCTGAACCAGGTTATTGATAAAGAAAAACCCATGAGCCAGGAAATAAAAACGCCTGATGAAAGATATTTCAGGATTGATCTGTATCCCCTTCCCAAAAGGGATCAGGCAGACCTTAGAATTATTCTTTCTGCCCGCGACATCACCATGGAAAAGCAAATGATGGAACGTATGCAGCAGACAGAACGCTTAAGTTCCATTGGGAAAATGGCTGCCGGGATTGCCCATGAGATCAACAATCCTTTGGGTGTGATTCAGTGTTATACGGATCTTGTTAAAGACACGGTGAAAGATCCTGAAACCTTAAGTGACATCGATATTATTTTAAAACATACCCGCAACGTACAGACTATTGTCCGGGACCTTTTAAGTCTTTCAAGACCCAAACAGGTAATCTCAGGCAAATGCAGTATCAACAAAGTTATCCTTAACGCAATTGAGGTCTTTAAGACTCAGTCTGCATCAAAAAGGATATCAGTGAATTCTTATCTAAAAGATAACCTTCCCGATATCAAATGTGATGCAGCCATTTTAGAACAGATCCTGACCAATCTTTGGCTCAATGCATTTGACGCCATCCAGGATTCCGGCGGAACCATAAATATTTCCACACAATTTGCAAAAAAAGATCAGGTTCTGCTCTGCATTGAAGACAATGGCCCGGGCATTTCCGACCACATCATTTCACAGATATTTGATCCTTTTTACACCACAAAAGAGGTGGGAAAAGGAACCGGTTTAGGGCTTTCCGTTGTATATGGGTTTATCAATGAAATTGGCGGGCGTATCGAGGTTGAAAGTGATGAAACCACTGTTTTCAACATTTTCTTTCCTGTGGTTAAACCGGAAGACAGCTAAAACAAGGACGTAAAATGAAAGACTTTTCCATATTGGTTGTTGATGATGATGAGGATTTTCTCAAAGGCATCATCAGGAATCTTAAAAAAAAATTCACAAGCATGGACATCATAGGTGAATTATCCGGTCAAAGTGCTGTTAAAATATTGGAACAAAATAAAATCGGCGTAATGCTTTCCGATCTTCGCATGCCGGGCATGTCCGGACATGAGCTACTTTTAAAAGGGATAAAAATTAATCCCTACCTCTGCGTGATCATGATTACAGGACATGCCACGATTGAAAACGCTGTCAAGGCCCTGAAAATGGGGGCATGGGACTTTATTACCAAACCTGTGGAAAGAGATTCTCTCTACCATACCGTGGAAAAGGCTATTGAACATTATACCCTTGCAAGCGAAAACCAGCGGCTCCAGAAAATTATTAACTCATTAAGCCCTGACCAGGGTCTTAACTGGGAAAGCAAAATCATGAAACAGCTCAAGGAAAAAATATCAGCAATCGCTGTCACTGACTATACCGTATTGATCACAGGAGAATCCGGTAGCGGGAAAGAATATATTGCCCAGGCCATTCACAAGCTTTCAAAAAGAGAAAAAGAATCCTGCCACGCATTAAACTGCCCGGCCATACCTGATCAGCTTCTGGAAAGTGAGCTCTTTGGCCATGTCAAAGGCGCTTTTACAGGTGCTGAAAGGAGTAGAGAAGGTTTTTTCATGACAGCAGATAAAGGGACCCTGATCCTGGATGAAATCGGTGATATCAGCCCGTCTATCCAGGCCAAACTTTTAAAATTCCTTCAGGACAAAGAGGTCAAGCCTGTAGGATCCAGTATTTCAAAAAAAACAGATGTCAGGATCATTGCCCTGACCAACCAGGAACTTGAGAAAAAAATACTTGACGGCAGCTTTCGAAAGGACCTTTATTACCGCCTCAATGTGCTCTCCATAACAGTTCCCCCTTTACGGGAAAGAAAAGATGACATCCCCATGCTGGTTCAGGAGTTTATTTTGAAAACCTGTGGAGAAATGGGCATGGAACCGATGGAGATAGATCCCTTTGCCCTGGCATATCTTACAAGACAGACCTGGCCGGGAAATGTACGGGAATTATTAAATTATGTTCGTCGTCTGGCAGTTTTCTCAAACGGAAAAAAGATTGATCCGGCCCTGATCAATCTTGTGGAAGGCAAACTTGATAAAACGCCTCTCCCTAAAGGACTTTCCCTTTACAAAGACGCAAAAAAGGAAGTATTGGATATTTTTTCAAAAAATTATCTTACCCATCTTTTTGAACACACCAGGGGGAACATTTCAAAAACCTCAAGAATAAGTGGGCTTGAACGGGCTTCCATTCAAAAAATCATCAAACGCCTGGATTTTGATATGTCTCAATTCAGGCGCTGAATAAAACCCTCATTTTTTGCATGTTGAGATCCCCAGCACCTGATATGGAGGACACCAGCCTGTCACACCTGTAAAAATAGGCATAATCCCTATCAGTCCCCATAGACTTTTAGGACCGATAAAAACAAGAGAAAGGATTACAAGACCTATAATTATTCTAACAATTCTTTCAATGTTATGGATATTTTGTTTCATGGAAATTTCTCCTTTTTATTATAAATATCAGGCAAACTTTCATTTAAACAAGAAGATAAGGCTTGTTTTAAAAAAGAACAGACCCAAAAGGAAAATTGTCGGTCTATTTAAAGAATCAGGTCAGGCTTCGTATCTGTATCCCACTCCGTGAATGGTGGTGATAAGCATGGGGTTGGAAGGATCCATCTCTATTTTTTTTCGAAGCTGGGCAATATGCTGGTCAAGGGTTCTTGTTGTGCCAAGATAATCTATCCCCCATATGGCGTTCAAAATATTATCCCGGCTCAAAACTTCACCGGGATGGACGTGAAAATGGCAGATCAATTTGAGTTCTCTTTCTGAAATATCAATACTAGCTTTTTCTTTGTTTATTTTATAGGTTTTAGGATTAACCTCAAATTCACCAAACATGAAAGGTTGGTCAACTATTGCTTTATCTTTATTTTTTTCCCTTTTTGATCTGCGAAGCACAGCACTTATCCTTGCCAAAAGCTCATGGATACCAAAGGGTTTAGTCATATAATCGTCTGCACCGAGTTTGAGCCCCACAACCTTGTCGATTTCCTCAACTTTAGCCGTCAGCATAATGATGGGAATATCTTCATTGGTTGCCCGGATATCCCTGCACACATCATATCCGCTTTTTTCAGGCATCATGACATCCAAAAGAACCAGATCAAAACAATCTTTGTCAAACAATTGCATGGCCATTTTACCATCTTTGGCCTGGCTTACCCCATAGCCTTCGCTTTCAAGGGTGTCCACAAGTCCCATCCGAATATTCGTATCATCTTCTGCAACAAGAACTTTAATCTGAGTCATCATGTTTTATCCTTGCAGTAAAGCAACTGCCGTTTCCAGGCCTATGTTCAAAAAAAAGATCGCCTTTAAGATCCCTTAAAATCTGTCTGGCAATACTCAATCCTAACCCTGACCCCGGTTGTTTAGATGTTAAAGAATGATCCACCCTGTGAAATTTTTCAAAAATCAACTCTTGCTGTGTGTTTGGAATACCCGGCCCATCATCACAAATTTTTAAAAGAATAGTATAATGCTCTTTTTTTAAAACAAACTTGATGAATTTTCCTTTCCCCGCATATTTTAATGCATTGTCCAGCAGGTTCAATACCACCTGTTCTATGGCATCTTTGTCTGTTCTTACAAGATACTTTCCCTGTTCACCCTGTTCGATCTGAGTGATAATTTCAAGATCCTGATTCTCAATTCTTATGCTGTGGGCTTTAATAATCTCTAACAAAAATTGATCCAGTTCAAAATTAGACATCTGATATGTTTTTTTACCCTGTTCAAGCTTGCCAAAATCAAGCACATTATTGATAAGCCTTGTCAGGCGACCGCTTTCATTGACAATTACCGAAAGATAGGTTTGTATTTTATTTTCATCCTTTATTCTTTTAGACAATAAAAGTTCTGCATACATCCGAATGCTGGTCAGGGGTGTTTTCAGTTCATGGGATACAGATGAAACAAATGAGGTTTTCTGTCTTGCATCTTTCATGTTTTGAAGGGTCAGACGGGTCAAAAGGAGCCCGCCTGAAATAATCGCAACAATAAAAACGCCTAACAGAATTGCCGTGACATATAAAAATCCCCTGGTTGTCCCAAACCCTTTATCCTCAACAAAAACAGCAATCTGCCAATGGGGAAGCAGACTTGATATGGAAATTGCATCCACAGGTCTGTCTTCAGGGTCTGCTGCCCATTTTCCAGACTGATGCATGAAATTGCCGTTTCCATCCATAAGCACCAGGGCTGCCCCTTTTTCCGATAATTTTGGAAAATCAACCACAAGCCTTGACAGCAAAGTCATTAATTCAAGTTCAACCCCGTATACAGGTCCATTCTTAAATTTTTGTACCCAGCCCAAAATATACAAGTTGTTCTCACTGAACCATTGAATCCATCCTGATCGTTTTATATATTGTTTCTCTTTTGCCTCAGAAAAAATGGTCTGCCCGTCTAAATCAGGTGCTTTTTGTTTCACCCTTGACAGTGCAACAAGCTTTTGGCGGGATGATAGTGTCTGTTGTTTTGTAAGGGAATCATTTTTGCCTGAGCTTGAATAAGAATCTGCCACACCCCTGATCTTTGGTTCATCCCTTAGAGGATTTTCATTAAAATCAAATTTTGTCCTCCCGGAAAACAACGCCTCATATCTTGCAATAAAAAGTCTTTGTTCAAGGGTGGATTCAAGCCCCCTTAAAGGATATTCAAGATTCTTATCTTTTTTATAAACAAACACATTGCGGACTAAAGGATTTGTCTCTTCCCATTCAATCAGTTTTTTTTTGAGTTTGCCTTGATCAAGAACAAGTAAAGACTGGGTAAGATTATCCTGTACAGCTTGTATGGTAAGATGAATAGTTTCAGAAATAATGGTTGCCCTTTCACTCAAAGCATCAAGAGCTGACTTACTTATTCGTTCCTGCTCGTGGGACAAAAGTTTAAATGCAATACTTGCTATAACAAGGGTGGGCACTAAAAATAGTGCCCAGAATATAATGATGGATTTTTTGCTTGTCATACCTTAAGCCATACCAGTTTTTTACCTATTGTGAAAGCTGTTGATTTTTCTTCTGGTAAGATTCAGTTCTCAACAATTTACGACTTTTTTTGCTCATACCCTGATCTTCAATCATATCAGCCTGGACTTCCAGTTCATTTGCTTGTTTTAACAATTCTTCATCCTTATACCGGGAACCTGCTTGTTTCAACCTGGCAACAGACTGTTTAAGCTCTTTTACTGCCTCTTTTTTCTTGCCTTTATCAGATAATCGAATTGCTTTTTCCTGGGCCAGGGCATTAAGATTTAATTGATATTCCCTGACCACATCAAGATTGGTAGATTTGGCAACTTTTTTGGGATCATTGCTGAACCTGGCATATGAAGTTCCGCTTGATGTTTCTAATTTTCGGTTAAAGGGATTTTCATATGTAACATCAGCCCTTGCAACCATAAGTCTTTATCCAGGAGTTGATTTTGGAATATTGACTTCAACAAGGGCATATTTCTCCTGCCCCCCATAAAGTTGGTTCATATAAAGTTCTATCTTATTTCCCTTTATTCTGCCTTCCCTTCCTATAATACTCACGGGCTGTACATTATATGGCAGGGTAATGGTTACAGTTACTTTTTTTGCCACTACATTTAATACATCTCCCAGTTCTGCTGAAAAAATCCTGGGAAGATCAAATCCCGACTCAACAAAATAGGTATTACCATCACTTTTTTGAGCAAGCTGTGCCATTAAATCTTCATTATAGTCCGTACCTACGCCCACGGTTGTGACTGAAATATTTTCTTTAATCAAAGCTGCCCCGAGCCGTCCAAGATCTGCCGGCATTCTGGGTCCCACATTGGCCAGTCCGTCAGACAAAAGAACAATGCGGTGAACATAATCATTTTCAATATTTTTTCTGATCTCGGCAGCCCCCTGGCTTACACCACCGAAAAGTGCAGTACTTCCGCCGGCACGAATCTGTTGAATGGTATGAATAATCCCCTGGATATTTCTGGCGTTTTGAGCCGGGACAATGGTATGGACATTGGTATCATAAACCACAACGGAAAAAACATCCTGTAACCCAAGCCTTGTTAAAGCTTCAATGGCAGCCGCCTTTGCCTGTTCAATCTTGGCACCGTTCATGGAACCTGACTGATCCAGGACCAGGGCAAGATTAACAAGGGGTCTTTTAACATGGGCCGGGGATAAAGGCGCATCAAGGGTGATTTTTAACACTACATTTTGAGAATCTCCAGAGGGCAGGACTGTCCTGTCTGTTTCCACCCTGCAAATAAGTTTGGAAGAGGCATTTTCTGCCCAGACACCTTGTGGCATTATGGTAAAAATAATCAATGCTGTAAAAAATGAAACAATTATCGGATTTTGATAAAATCTTAAGTGTGTCATGGTTTTTCTCCTTTAGGATCGAAAATTAAATACACTAAATAAAAATTTCATTTCCGATTCTTCCCAGTTGAGTTAATAAATTTTTGGTTAAACCGCAATATAAAGATCTATCTTTCACTGGGTTTAATTATACTGAGCCTAATTTGAAAAAGTGTCATCAAGGCGTAAAGATGTTGTAAAAAACTTGTAAAAATGCTTTTTTCTTGACCCGCCATCTATTGTTTGGGATTAATAGGTGGGGTCAGGCTTGGGCCCCACTCAAATAACCTTTAAAGAAAAGGAATAACCATGAAATTCACCATCGACCATTTCAATATTAATGTACTGGATCTTGACAAGAGTCTGGCATTTTATAATAAAGCGCTTGGATTAGAAGAAATTAGAAGAAAAGAAGCGGAAGACGGAAGCTATATTATTATTTTTTTAGGTGATGGCACAACCCGGAACAAAATTGAACTAACCTGGCTGAAAGAAATGGACCGGCCCTATGATTTAGGAGATGAAGAGTTTCATATCGCATTTAAAACATCGGATTTTGATGCTGCATATAAGCTTCATAAGGAGATGGACTGCATCTGTTATGAAAACAAGGATATGGGAATTTATTTTATCAATGATCCGGATGGTTACTGGCTGGAAATTGTTCCAATACGATAAACCCAAAAAAGTATCCCATGTGTGAAAATTTAGGCGGTATTGCGGGTGGCGCCTTGAAAAAATATTAAGAGATGCTAATTTATAAGATAACACGATCTTTTCTAATCCATGTACCAGACATTTTATTCATAAACTAAAAAGGAGGACAAGATGGTTCCTAAAATAAAAAAAATACTCTATGCAACAGACCTTTCAGATAGTGCCAGGAATGCTTTTGGATATGCAGCTGACCTTGCACAGCGCTATGGTGCCATGATTACCATTCTATATGTCATGGAAAATATGAGCCATATTGTGGAAACCGAAGTTAAAGAGATGGTGGGACAAAAAGAATGGGACAAACTTAAATCAGAAAGGCTGAATTATGTGACCAAAAAGATAAAATCAAGGCTGGAAGATTTTTGCCAGGAAATGAATTCCGAAATTGATTCCTGCCGTCTTCTGGTTGAAGATGTTCTTGTTATTCGTGGGAATCCACCGGAAGAAATCCTTACCGTTTCAAAAGATATCAATGCAGATATGATTGTTATGGGCAGTTACGGACACAATATACTGAAAGATGCATTCATTGGCGGCACAGCAAGAAAAGTCGTCAAGAAAAGCTCGACACCAGTACTGGTTGTAAGACTTCCAAAAAACTGATCCTCACCTGCTGTTTTTGACCATATCAATATGCAGTATCCCGTCTTCAAGATAACTTTCGGATACGGGTTCAAATCCGTAGGATTGATAAAAGGCCATTAAATACAACTGGGCACTGATGCGGATGTTCTCACCGGGCCAGGTGAGTCTGATTTGATCAAGGGACTTTTTAAGCATGGCATCAAAAATCCCCTGTCCCCGGCTGTTTTTTTCCACGACCACCCGGCCCATACTGGCTTGGTTAAAACTTAAGCCCGGAGGCAGGATTCTTGAATAGGCCACAATTTTTTTATCAATATTTCTGCCCACAAGATGCAGGGTTTCAGGATGCGTGTCTTTTCCATCAATCTCAGGGTATGGGCAGGTCTGTTCCACAACAAACACATCAACTCTGAGTTTTAAAAGCTCATACAGCTCATATATACTAAGCGTTTTAAATAATTTTACTTCCCATTCAATTTGAATCATTTCTTTTACTTTTCAGGATACAAATTTTATAAATTAAAATTGTGTTTAAGTAATTTCATCTCCCATCCTTAACTTTCCCAAATAATAGAATCCATTAGATCTATGTTTGTTCATGGTGGTATAAACCAGTTTCTCAAATTGTGTTTTCTCAAAATTTGCCGTCAACCGGAACAAGTGATCTATTGTGTGATGGCGAAGGATTGCTCCTTCATCAAGCTCAAATACCCCATAGGTTTCCTGAGATTTTTGATAAAAATTATATCGGTCGATATTGCGCTGGTCCTGATTTATCAAAAAATCATTTATATATAAAATTCCATGGGGTTTTAATACCCTCTCTATTTCCTCCAAAAGCCTTACCTGGTCTTTATCTTTTACTATACATGTTAAAACTGCAATCAACACCACTGCATCAAAAGTATTGTCTTTAAAAGCAAATGTGTCTGTACATTTTTTTAAATCAAGATGAGGATAAAGGTATTTTCCTCTTTCAATCATTTTTTGTGAAAAATCAATTCCGCAAATTTTTTTAAAACCCTCCTGATAAAGCTCATTTAAGGTACGCCCATATCCGCAGCCCACATCCAGGATGCTGGATTTTTTTGATACATGGGATTTAAACCGGTCCATCCTGAAAGGGGTGGTAAATTCTTTTTTGGATGCTGCCTTATCCCAGTATGTTTGCTGATTTGTGGTCATTAGTATTTTAAAATAGGGTATTCTCCATTGAATTACAACTCAAGAAAATATTCATATCAAAAGATTACACTGTTTTGAGTATGCTTGCCTTGCAATGTAAACAGTTCTTATGATGGTAGTCTCCTGCAAGATGACTATTTCCGGGCGGTTTGCCCTTACAGAGCATTTTCTGAACGAATTGTTACAGGCTCTGACCCTGATATTCATATCAAAATTCCCGGCGATTTTAAATTAATTAATTGGTTACATGTAAAAAATAAACCTTTTCCTCCTTGTCCATAATTGCAAAACAGTCTAAAATAAAAATTAGTAAGCACTCATTAAGGGTCACAGCAACAAACTTAAGGGGTCAATTGTGAAAAAAACAATCATTATAACTATCATTCTTGCAATGGCCGGATTCTGCCAGGCTAATGAAAATTCAATTATATCCAGTAATTTCTCTTTAAGGGACACACCTAAGTATGGCAAAGGATTTACCCATTTTGACTATGTAAACCCAAATGCTCCCAAGGGCGGATCTGTAACGCTTTCCACCACGGGCACCTTTGACAGTTTCAATAGATATGCCCAGAGAGGGGACGCAGCCCAGGGAAGTGAGCAACTCTATGACACACTGATGACGTCTTCCGATGATGAGATAGATGTACTCTACCCTTTAATTGCCGAACAAATCGAATATTCAAAAGACTATACATGGATTATTTTTTATATCAATAAAAAGGCAAAATTCCAGGATGGAAAAAACATTACGGCCCAGGACGTGGTTTTTACCTTTAACACGTTTATGACACAAGGGGTTCCCCAGTTTAAAAGCTATTATAAAAATGTTGCCCATGTTGAGGCTTTAGATTCCCACAAAGTAAAATTCACCCTTAAAAAAAGCCAGTTAGATCTTTTGCACTCCCTTGCAAGCCTTGCCGTTTTGCCAAAGCATTATTGGGAAACAAGAGATTTTTCCGAGCCCACCACCCAAATTCCCCTGGGAAGTTCCGGCTTTACCATTGATTCCTTTAAAATGGGGCAGTATGTGGTGGTAAAAAGATTAAAGGATTATTGGGCAAAGGACCTTGCGGTTAACAAGGGCCGGCATAATTTTGATTTTATACGGTATGACTATTACAAGGACGAGATTGTGACCCTGGAAGCCTTTAAAGCAGGAGAGTTTGATTTCCGGATGGAGAACGTGGCAAAACAATGGGCCACCCTGTATAAAGGGGAAAATTTTGATAAAAAAAATATCATAAAACAAGAAATCCCCCATGAAATTCCCCAGGCTATGCAGGCGCTTATCTTTAACACACAAAAAGAAGTGTTCAAGGATATAAGGGTCAGGGAAGCTTTGAGCTATGCCATGGATTTTGAATGGATGAACAAGCATCTTTTTTATAACCAGTATACAAGAACACGCAGCTATTTCCAGAATACGGAGTATGAGGCAAAGGGTCTGCCATCAAAGCAGGAGACTGTCTGTCTTGAACCAGTCAAAAACAAAATTCCGCCCCGGGTGTATACAAAAGAATATCATCCCCCTGTAACGGACGGCAGCGGTAATATCCGCCCCCAGATGAGAATCGCACTTTCCATTTTGAACAAAGCAGGCTGGGAAATTGTCAATCGGAAAATGACCAATAAACAAACCGGCAAAGTAATGGCTTTTGAACTTTTATTGTACAGCCCCACCATGGAACGTATTGCCATCCCCATCCAGGACAACCTGAAAAAGCTCGGGATTGCCATGAATATCAGACGTGTGGATACCACCCAGTTTATCAATCGAAGCCGGGCACGGGACTTTGACATGATTTCCGGTGGGTATTCAGCAAACACCTTTCCTTCTACCAACTTGAAAATAGTATGGCATTCAGGATTTCTCGACTCCACCTATAACACAGCCGGGGTAAAAGATCCTGCCATTGATTTTCTCACGGAAAAAATAGCCCAAAACCAGACCAACAAACAAGCTCTTTTGTATTATGGAAGGGCGCTTGACCGGGTACTCCAATACAATTTCTTTGTCATACCGGAATGGCACTTAAGTAAATTTCGAGTCGCCTATTGGAACAAATTTGCAAGACCTGCCATAAGACCAAAGTATTCCATCGGATTCATTGATACCTGGTGGATTGACAAAAAAAAACAGGCATCTTTGCCTAACCGGAATATCAGACAATAGCTCAATGTTAAACCATACCGGAATATTAAAAAATACCAATCTATTAAAAAATAAAGGATAATCAGTAAAAAAATATCATGGGCTCATACATCATTCGCAGACTGCTCTTAGTCATCCCGACCCTGATTGCCATTGTCACCATCAATTTTTTTATCATCCAGATTGCTCCGGGAGGACCTGTTGATCAATTTATTGCAAAAATGCAGGGCCTTGATTCCGGTATTATGGAGCAAGTGGCAGGCTCTGGTAAAACCGAGCTCAAACAAACAGATCTAAAAGAAACAAACACCTACAGGGGAGCCCAGGGCCTTGACCCGGAAGTGATTGCCGAAATCGAGAAACGTTTCGGATTTGATAAGCCCATCCATGTAAGATATTTTAAAATGCTCAAGGATTTTTTCTTCTTTGATTTTGGTGACAGCCTTTTTCGGGGCAGATCAGTTGTGGAGCTCATTGTTGAAAGAATTCCCGTTTCCGTTTCCCTGGGGCTATGGAGCACCATCATCATTCATCTTGTGTGCATCCCCCTTGGCATTAAAAAAGCCTTAAAACATTCTTCACGATTTGATATCTGGACAAGCTCGGTGATCATCGTGTGCAATGCCATCCCTGTGTTTTTATTTGCCATTCTTTTGATCATCCTTTTTGCCGGGGGCACCTATTTTAACTGGTTCCCTTTGCGGGGACTTGTTTCAGTTAATTTTGATCAGCTGTCCCTTGTGGGGAAAATCATTGATTATTTCTGGCATATGGCGCTTCCCACTCTTGCTCTCGTGATCGGTGGATTTGCCACCCTGACATTTTTAACCAAAAACTCATTTTTAGATGAAATTGGCAAGCAGTATGTGGTCACAGCAAGGGCTAAGGGACTCACAGAAAATAAGATTCTTTACGGTCATGTTTTCAGGAATGCCATGATCCTTGTCATTGCAAGTTTCCCATCTGCATTTATCGGCCTTTTTTTTACCGGCTCCATGCTCATTGAGGTTATTTTTTCTTTGGACGGCATGGGGCTTTTAGGTTTCCAGGCCACTCTCCAGAGGGATTTTCCCCTCATGTTTGCAACCCTTTACATTTTTACCCTGATGGGCCTTATATTATCAATTATCAGTGATATCACCTATACCATTGTAGACCCCAGAATTGATTTTGAAAAAAGGTGATACAGATGACTAAAATCAAGCTTACAAAAATAAATCAGGAAAGATGGAACAGGTTTCGTGCCAACAAACGCGGATACTTAAGCCTGTATCTTTTTTCAATTTTATTTGTCCTCACTCTTTTTTCAGAACTCATCTCCAATGACAAACCCCTTTTGATCTATTATGATTCAAGTTTTTACTGCCCCCTTGTAAAAGAATATGCAGAAACACAGTTTGGTGGAGAATTTGAAGCTGCTGCCGATTACAGGGACCCCTATGTAATTGAATTGATAAATAAAAAAGGATGGATGATCACTCCTGTTATCCCTTTTTCCTATAACACCATCAACTACAACCTTAAAGGTCCTGCCCCATCTCCGCCGTCAAGGGCCAACTGGCTTGGGACGGATGACAGGGGAAGAGATGTTGTCGCCCGCCTTTTATACGGGTTCAGGATTTCAGTGTTTTTCGGCCTGACATTAACCATCTGCTCTTCTGCCATCGGGATTGTTGCAGGCGCATTACAAGGCTACTATGGAGGAACTGTTGATATTTTCGGCCAGAGATTTATCGAGATCTGGTCAAGCCTTCCCACGCTGTTTCTTCTCATCATCCTTTCCAGCGTGGTCCAGCCAAATTTCTGGTGGCTTTTAGGCATCACCCTTATGTTTGGATGGATGTCCCTTGTGGGAGTTGTCAGGGCTGAATTTTTAAGAGGCCGAAATTTCGAATATGTGACGGCGGCAAAGGCTTTGGGGTTAAGCGACACCAAGATTATTTTCAGACATGTTCTTCCCAATGCCATGGTGGCCTCCATTACCTTTATGCCCTTTATCCTGGGTGGTTCCATCACCACTCTCACCTCCCTTGATTTTTTAGGATTTGGCCTGCCCGTGGGTTCGCCTTCCTTAGGAGAACTTTTAGCCCAGGGAAAAGCCAATATGCAGGCACCCTGGCTTGGATTATCCGCCTTTATTCTTTTGTCTCTCATGTTCAGCCTGCTGGTCTTTATCGGTGAAGGGGTCAGGGATGCCTTTGATCCGCGCAAGGTGTATTAAAATATGAATGAAACCATATTGACCATAAACAACTTAAGTGTATCCTTTAAAATGGGAACAAGGATCACCAAAGCCGTTGAGAATGTAGACCTTGTTCTAAAAAAAGGGGAAACACTTGCTCTTGTGGGTGAAAGCGGATCAGGCAAGACCGTAACAGCCATGTCCATCTTAAAGCTGCTCCCGGAATCCGCCACATACCCTTCCGGTACCATTGAGCTTGATAAAAAAGACTGTCTGATCATTTCAGATGAAGAAATCCGAAAAATCCGGGGCAATAAAGTCGGGGTCATCTTCCAGCAGCCCATGACATCTTTAAACCCCCTTCACAGGATCGGAAAACAGCTCAAGGAATCCATATTTCTCCACCAGCATATCTTAAACAGCGAAGCTGATGAAAAAGCACTTTTATGGCTTGAACGAGTAGGGCTTAAAAAGCCATCCAACAAGCTTGCCTCATTTCCCCACCAGCTTTCCGGAGGAGAAAGACAAAGGGTTATGATTGCCATGGCATTGATAAACGAGCCTGATATCTTAATTGCCGACGAACCCACCACTGCCCTTGATGTAACAGTCCAGGCCCAGATCCTCAACCTTATCCGCGATCTTCAGGACGAAATGGGCATGGCCATACTGTTTATCACCCATGATCTGACCATTGTCCGGAAAATAGCAGATCGGGTGGCCGTCATGAAAGATGGACAGATTGTGGAAACCGATCTTCCTGAAACCATATTTACTAAACCGGCACACCCCTATACACGGCATTTGATCAATTCAGAACCAAAAGGCCGGCCCGACCCGGCCAGTGATGATGATGCAATCCTGATTAAAGTGGAGCATTTAAAGGTCTGGTTTCCGATTCAAAAGGGTATACTTAGAAGAATCGTGGATCATGTAAAAGCCGTGGATGACATATCCTTTACCATTAAAAAAGGCCACACTCTCGGCATTGTGGGCGAAAGCGGATCAGGCAAATCCACCACAGGCTTTGCCATTTTAAAACTCAACAACAGCCAGGGGAAAATCACCTTAGGAGAAAACAGCCTCAATGATATGGATAAACTTGCCATCAGGCAATTGAGAAAAAGAATGCAGATCATTTTCCAGGATCCCTTTGGCAGCCTGAACCCGAGAATGTCTGTTTCCCAGATCATCGGCGAGGGATTAAGCGTTCATCACCCGGGTATGACACCGGACCAGGAAGAAAACGAGATCATCGCAGTAATGGAAAAAGTCGGACTTGACCCTGAAACCCGGCAAAGATATCCCAATGAATTTTCAGGGGGGCAGCACCAGAGAATAGCCATTGCAAGGGCCTTGATTTTAAAACCCGAATTCATGGTTCTGGATGAACCCACATCCTCTCTTGACCGCTCTGTGCAGTTCCAGGTCTTAGAATTGCTCAAAAATCTTCAAAAAGAATTTCATTTGACCTATATTTTTATCAGCCATGACTTAAAGGTCGTCAAATCTCTCTGCCATGACATTGTGGTCATGAAAGATGGCGTTATTGTAGAGGCAGGTGATTCAAACAAAATCTTTTCACATCCGGAACAAGAGTATACCAGACAACTGATCGCAACAGCATTTCAAGGACAAAATTTACCATAACAAATGGCTTACTGGAAAAACAATTAAAGTTTCAGATAAAACCAAAGCAATATTTTTTAAAATTATGGATTTCCCCTGATTGGTTTATAGATATCCTTTATATAAATAGTAGTGATTATTTTATAAGAGTTTGATATTAATACCCCATGTTAAATTTAAATACCAGCTCAAATACTTTAATAAAATTACAGGGTCACAATAATCTTGGAAAAATGTTTATGAAAGCAATTTTACATTCAAAATTTGGACCACCGGATGAACTTCAGGTAAAGGAGATAGACAAACCAGTTCCCAGGGACAATGAGGTTCTGATAAAAATACATGCGACAACTGTAACAAGTACGGACTGTAATGCTCGTAATTTTACTTTTGTCCCTAAAATTTTCAAGCTCCCTTCGCGATTATTTTTTGGTATTTTCCGACCCAAAATAAATATATTGGGGATTGATCTGGCCGGAGAAATTGAGGAGGTAGGCAAAGATATAAAAAAATTTAAAAAAGGTGACCAGATATTTGGAACAACCGGCATCGCCTTTGGCTCCCACGCCGAATACACATGCATGCCCGAAGACGGGGTGCTGTCGATAAAACCGTCCAGTATGGCATGGGAAGAAGCTGCTGCAGTTTTTTTGGGGGCGCATACGGCCTTGTTTTTCCTTAGAGATAAAGGCAATATTCAAGCCGGGCAAAAGATACTTATCTATGGTGCTTCCGGTGGTATAGGCACCTTTGCCGTACAACTTGCCAAATACTTCGGGGCTAAAGTTACCGGGGTATGCAGCACCACAAATTTAAAAATGGTGAAATCCCTGGGAGCTGATAAGGTAATTGATTACACAAAAAAAGATTTTACAAGCCAGAGCGGGACCTATGATTTGGTTTTTGACACGATAGGTAAAACTTCATTTTCACAATGCAAAAGCTTGTTAAAGAAAAAAGGGGTTTTTCTCACAGCTTCAATGGGTCTGCCGGAGATTATTCAAATAATGTGGACTTCAATGACAGGTGGTAAAAAAGTCAAGGGAGGGGTGGCGGTTGAAAGAGTTGAAGATATATATTTCTTCACAAAGCTTATTAGGGCAGGAAAACTAAAATCGGTTATAGACAGGTGCTATCCTCTGGAAGAAATTGCCGAGGCTTTCCAATATGTCGAGAAAGGACACAAAAAGGGAAATGTCGCCATAGTTGTGATAAATAAAAAATAATTAAACTAGGAGAACCAACTGTAAACATGAGGAATAGTCCTTAAAACAGCTCTTAGACATGGTTTTTGAATACAAAATCGGCCTTTTAAGAAATTGAATCCAAAACTTACAATCAAACCTTTGATGTTCAGGTTATACAGACAAACTAAAGATTCATGCAAATATTAATAGCATCAGATATTTTTGGTAAAACACCAGCTCTTGAAGCTTTGGTTTCGAGAATTGAGAGATATTATGCAGACGCCAAAATAATAGATCCTTACAATAGTGAGTATCAAAAGTTCAGCGATGAAAATGATGCATATTCGTTTTTTCAACAGAATATTGGATTTAGTGGATATTCATATTTGGTTAGGCAAGAAATAAAAAAACTCAAAGACTCTTCTATTTTGTTGGGTTTTAGTATCGGGGCTTCAGCTATTTGGACAAGCTCTGATATATCAGGATTACCTCAAGAAACAAAAGCTTTTTGCTTTTACGGATCACAAATAAGAAATTATCTAAATATTTTTCCTGAAATTGAGATTAATTTATATTTCCCCATAAGTGAGAATCATTTTGATGTCATTGATTTAATAGAAAAAGTCTCATTAAAACCTAATGTCAATTGTACTCAAACATCATTTTATCATGGTTTTATGAACACGCTTTCAAAAAATTATGATGAATATGGATATTTGAAGTATATTGAACTGATTAATACCTTTCATTTTAACAGCTCATAAGATAAATTGCAGATAAATTTAAATAATAGGAAAACAGAAATGAAAGCAATAGGAATCAGTAGTAGTGGCAGAAAGGCTGCCTATTCAAAAATTATTGTAAAGGACATTCTTGAGGAATCTGGTGTTGAATATGAAATGATTCATCTTGCCCGCTTGAATATTAAAGGGTGTTTAGGATGTCTTAAATGTGCAGGTAACAATACATGTGTTCAAAAAGATGATTTTCAGAATGTTATCGATAAAATAAATAAAGCTGAGGTTCTGGTTTTCGGTGGTGGGAATTACTATGGAATGTTGAATGCAATTGGACATGCATTCTGGGAAAGAACATTCGCGTTGAGACACCGCGAAGTATTTCCTTTTGCCGGAAAGCTTGGGATTGCAGTTGGGCTTGATAGAGATAAAGATAAAAAAGAGGCCACTGGTTTTATCGAAAAAATGATGCTTAGTAATAAAATGGCTGTTATTGCAACATTTACTGAATCAGGCCATCAACAATGCTATGATTGTGGTTATGGTCATGATTGTGCTGTCGGCAATGTTTACGCACATATGGGTCTTGTTACAGCACAACTTGCTGAAACAAATCGACCGGAAGAATATGGTTATGAAGCGCAGCAAAAAGCTAAGGCAATAGGAAAAATGCTGGGATCAATTTTAGATGCAAGAAAAATATAGCAATGCGAGAATTTTCGTGACAAAAAATAAAGGTAACTATTCAGTTCTTATGCCTGACGTCGCCCTGTCTGATGGATATTTTTTTTCGATGCTAAACGCTTAACCTCCTGCAAATATAAATCAGACAGGGCTTTGGGATAACCTCTTTTAACGGGCTGAACAATTACAAATAAAGAAGGCTTTTGCTTTGATGGAATTAGTAAAAAATGCTGAAATTGGAGAAAACTGATGTATGATGTATGTAGTTTTACTCACAGATGTATTGTCGAAACAATAGAAGGCTTAAGAGACGGCCTGACCCAGTTTTCAGGCCTAAGCCGAACAGCTGTTATTTTTTCCATTAAACCGGATGATCCAATACAGATTTATGATCCCCAAAGACTTCTGACAGGTCATGAGCCAAAATTCAAAGAATTATATATAGATAATGATGACTGGCGAAAAAAGATAAATATTTCCTATGACAAAAAAAAATTCAGCAATTTAATTGTGGAAAAGAATTTGGAACTGGCCGGACTGATCTCCTATGGAGGGCGTTCAAGTTCCGTTGTTTATCAAATGTGGTTTACAGAACACCATCCTGATATGTGCTCTATCGGTCCTACCGAAAGATGGCTGGAGCAGGCTGTCTGGAGGTTTTCCCATGATATTGCCAATGAAGAAGATCTTTACACAGGCATTTCAGGAAGCTTTCTGAGGGAATACGCAACACATGCTGTCCGGGATTACCTGGTTGATGAAATGAATGCTCTGATTGGATGGGACACACAGGTTCGGATCTATCCGATTCTGGAAGCAGTTCTTAAAATATCAAGAACTCCTGAAGAAGGGGCCTGGCCAAAAGGCGAATTAATTTTTGTTGAAAAACGGTCTTTGCCAATGATGGAATTTATGACAAAATTTCCAGAGGCGGAACAACCCATGCTGGAAAATGTAGGACATATCAGAAAACTCCTTCAGTCTGTTGAAAACTCGGATAGAAAATTAGTGTCTGATGAAAAAACCATTATCGGTATTATAAAGGGAGAAAAACCGGATTTTTCCATCACTGCTGATTTTAAAGGCAGGTATGGTTTTTTAAAGCTAAATGATAATATTGTATGCAGTTTTACAGATGGCAGTTTCAAGTCAACCACCCGCAAAGCAAATCTTGTACAGGTTGAAGAAGCACTGCTTGAATCCAGTATGGAACCGGTAAAAGCATCCACTTTATTCAAAATTGTTACCAGTCTTGTCCATAATGCCGCAACCCAGAGACATGGATGCTCCATTGTAATAGACCTGAATGAAAAACCCATCTTCATCTCCGGCCATTCTCTTGAACAGCCGCTTGATCTTGAAAATCATGAATATTTAGAATTGACCAAATCGCTATCAAAGGTAGATGGTGCCCTTCATCTTGGAGGTGACTTGAAACTTCATGGTTTTGCCTGCCTTTTGGACGGTCATTATATTCCAGGCGAAGATCGGGCCAGGGGTGCCCGGTTTAATTCAGCTCTCCGATTCACTGCAGAGCATGACAATATCATTGTGATTGTGGTTTCATCTGATGACCATGTATCCATAATGATTGATGGCATAGCATTGAACACAAGTTGTTTATGGAAGTCTTCACTATTTTACAACAAGCCTTTACTACTTGAAAAATGGGTGACAATTTAAATCATATCTTTTTTTATTTCATCGGACCGGGAATTTCAAAGAGGTGGTAATCAATTTTTGAGTGAGCCCTTAGTGCCTCACATCAATCGAAATAAATTAAAGAGTATGCGGTGTAATTAATATATGGACATGAAAAGGCAAGTTGAATTACTGGCACCTGGTGGAGATATTGATTCTATAAAAGCTGCAATTGCAGCTGGGGCTGATGCTATATACTGTGGCCTGAATCAATTTAATGCTAGAAACAGGGCAACAAATTTAAATTTTGAAGATGTATATGGGATTTTAAATCTTGCCCATAGAAATAATTGTAAAATTTTTCTAACCCTTAATATAATTTTAGTGGGAAGTGAAATTCCATACCTGATAAGCTTACTGAATAAACTTATTAATACAAGCATTGATGGTATAATTGTTCAGGATTTAGGACTATTTTATCTATTATCCAAATATTTTAAAGGTCTTAAAATACATGCATCTACTCAGCTTAACACCCATAATGAAGGTCAGATAAATTTTTTTAGAAAACTTACGGCTAAACGAGTAAATCTATCAAGAGAGTTAAATATTAATGAGATAAAAACTTTAACTTTAATTGGACATAAAAATAATATCTTAACTGAAATTTTTGTCCATGGCTCCTATTGTATCTCTTTTTCAGGCATTTGCTATATAAGTTCTGTCCATGGGGGGAACTCCGGGAATCGAGGCAGATGCAGTCAACCGTGCAGAGATAGATATTTAACGACTCCTGAAGGTAAAAACTTTCCCCTTAATCTTAAAGATAATTCAGCATATTTTGATCTAAGAAAAATTTCTGATGCAGGTGTTGCCTCAATAAAGATCGAGGGAAGAATAAAAAAGTTTGATTATGTATATACTGTGGTGAACTGCTGGAAAAAACAAATCCAGAGTTTTTATGAGCAAAATAGACTAAACAATGACGATAGTGATCTTTATAAAGTATTTAATCGTAATTTTTCTAATTCCTATTTAAAGGGAGATATTAATAAAAGTATGTATATTGATAATCCCCGGGATAATTCAATTAAACAATTTTCTGGAATTAATAATAACTCTGTTAATCAAAAATTGATTAACAATAAAATAGAATATTATAAAAAAAAAGAAGAAATTATAACTAATGTTAAAAATAAAATTAAACGGTTAAATATAGAAAAAAGTCCTTTAATAATAAGAATTTCGGGAAAGGTTAATACACCTTTAAAAATATCTGTAAAAACACAAGATACTTCATTTGTTGTACTTTCTAAAATTAATCTTGAAAAAATAAACAGGGAACGCTCTGCCAGGTTTCTGAATTACAATATTTTACTGGAAAAACTAAAACCCTTAAATGACGCTGAATATTATATTAAGCATATAGAATTAGATAATCTTCAAAATGATCTTTTTTTACCTTTTAAGGAACTCTCTTTAATAAAAAAAAAAATATTGTACATCTTAAATGGGTCAAAAGACATTATTGCTCCCATTGATGTCCCATTCATAAAAAAACAAAGACCTTTAACAGTCAAACCCCATCTTTCCATATTAATCTCTTCTCAAAAGGATTTGCACCTTTGTAATAAGACCTGTGCTGATATTTTTTTTCAACTTCCCAATTGTTTTAAAAATAAATGTTCTGATCTGGTAGATCTTTTTTTAAAAAATAAAAAGCTAATTCCCTGGTTTCCCTCTGTTTTAATAGGAAAAAACTATACTGCTGCAGTAGAGTTTCTTCAACAGGTGCAAGCAAAATTTATTGTAACCAATAATACGGGCATAGCTTATGATGCCTATAAAAGATCAATCCCCTGGATAGCAGGACCCTACCTGAATATTGTTAATTCTTTTAGTCTGTTATGTTTAAAAGAAAATTTTAATTGCAATGGCTCATTTATTTCAAATGAAATTAGTAAACACCAGATAAAAAGCATTATTAATCCTGAAAATTTCAAATTATACTATAGTATCTATCATCCGATTTTACTTCTATCCAGCAGGCAATGTTTAATGCATCAGGTTATAGGATGTGAAAAAAATGCAATTAATGATGAATGTATTCAAACCTGTGAAAAATTTTCATCAATTACAAATTTAAAAAAGGTTTCTCTTTTTATTGGAAAAACAAAAGGTAATTATCATTGTATCTATAATAATCATAATTTCCTGAATACTGATATTGTTAATGATTTGCCGGATATTTTTTCTGGTTTTTTCATTGATTTAAGGGATATCAAAACTGAAACTAAAATCAGCTCGGATAAATTGGAAATAATAAAGCTTTTTGAAAATCTTTTAAAAGGAAATTTTGATTCACAAAAACAACTCCAACAGATTATTCATCCTACAACTAAGATCCAATATAAAAAAGGGATATAAGGTAAGGACCGCAAATAAAATAATGGGCAATCCTTTTGCCAATAGGTATTGAATTTGTAATTATTCAGCTCTTGCGCTTGAGCCCGCCCTGTCTGATGAATATTTGTTTCGATGCTAAACGCTTAACCTCCTGCAAATATCCATCAGACAGGGCTTTGGAAATATTTTTTTTTAACGGGCTGAACAATTACATTATTTTTTTCTAAAAGAGTTTGATTTGCCTTCCATGAAATGAATAATTTGTCATGTTTGAATTATTATTCCAAATGTAGTAGGAAACATAGGATCAGGCAAATGAAAGACAAACCTGTCTGATGTATTGAAAGACCTTGCCTGTCTTGCTGATTAAGAATCACGCGGGGCTATATTCTTTCAATGCAGTTGTGAAAACATTTGGGAGGCCAATATGGATTTGAAAGAACTTAATTTACTTGAACGCAGAAAGATTGAGGCAGAGATGGCCGCAACTATTATCCATGGGTATATTAAAGAGTTGGGATATAGCAAAGCGATTTCAATCACCATGGATTCTATTGAAAAATTGTCCAAAAATAATGGACACCGGGCAGCCGAAGACATGGGGTCAAACAGGCTGCAGGATCTGGTGAAAATCATGAAATCCTGGTCCAGTGGCGGCCTGCTTCAAGAAGAAATTTTAGAAGAGACTGAAACCACTTATTTTTTCAATGTCACCCGGTGCCTCTATGCTGAGGCATATGAGACAATGGGAGTAAAGCAGTTTGGATATTGTCTCTCCTGTTGCCGTGACCAACCCTTTGTTGAAGGATTTAACCCAGGGATAACATTTAAGAGAACCCAGACGATCATGGAAGGAGCTGCCTTTTGTGATTTTCGTTTTTCCTTAGATAGCTGAAAAGATCACACCATGAAAAAAAATGACCATAATAGTTTACATGCAAAGGCAATAGTTATTGATGGCCTTCAGATAAGCAACTGGAGCAAAACAGTTTTTCAAAACAATCAAAAGGGCGGAGTTTCAGCTCTGACTGCAACCATTGCTGTTCATGAGAATTTCCGGGAGACCATCAGAAATATCACTGAATGGGATCGCATGTTCAAAAAATATTCAGATCTTATTATGCCGGTTAGAACCACTTCCGAAATTCAACTCGCCAAGTCATTTGGCAAGACAGGGATTATCCTGGGTTTCCAGAACAGTGTACCCATTGAAGACGACCTTGATCTGCTCACCATCTTTCACAAATTAGGAGTAAGGGTAATCCAGTTGACCTATATGGAGGCCAATTATGCAGGCCAGGGGTGTCTTGAATGCATTGATGCAGGTCTCACAGGTTTCGGCCGGGAAATGATCGGGGAGATGAATCGATTGGGAATTCTTGTGGACCTTTCCCATGTGGGATATCAAACCACAATGGAAGCCATAGAGACGTCGGCAAAACCAGTCGCCTTCACCCATGCCAATCCCAAAAGTCTGTGGGACCATCCGCGTAATAAAAGTGATGACCAGCTTAAAGCCATTGCCCTGCGTGGGGGAGTGATAGGCGCGACAATTTTTCCTGCTTTTTTACCTTCAGGAAACAAGGCCACAATTGAGGAATATATCGATGTAATAATCTATCTGATTGATATGGTGGGGATAGATCATGTGGCCATAGGGACCGACTTTACTGAAAACCAGCCAAGAAAATTTTTTGACTGGCTGCTTTCCGGAAAAAGCAAAAAAGGACCTGCAATGACCTTAAATCACCCCCTGTCCAATCCCCGGGGCATTCAATACCCAGGTGATTTTCCCAATATTACAAAAATGCTTCTGGCAAGAGGAATGGATGCAGCAGATATTGAAAAAATCTTAGGTTTGAACTGGCTGAGACTATACAGGGAAGTTTGGGAAAAATAGTTAAAAAAATTATCCCCAAAGCAAGAAAATATACTTTTGAGCAGGAGCAGATTATGGCAGGTGGCTGGTCCCGTGACGGGGCTGTACAAGATCAAATCTCCGCCAGTGTAGAAGATGCAGTTAAACTGGCCAGAAGTCGGTTGCCTGGTGGTGAGGGATTAACCCATTGTCACGAGTGCGAGGCTATTATTCCGGATGCCCGCCGCAAAGCAATTCCCGGCGTTCGTTTGTGTGTCCGCTGCCAGTCAGAGCTTGAAGAACAGCAAACAATAGTCAGCAGTTTCAATAGGCGCGGCAGCAAAGATAGTCAATTGAAGTAGTCCGAGGAATAGTTAATGATATACGAATTGTGATTTTCTTTTTATTAGTATATAAGTCTTGGCACAATGGAATAATTCATATAATACAAAATTTATAAAAGGAGAACAGGAGAATGAAACAAGGCCGCAAACTGATTGCCATAATGGTAGTTCTGCTAGTTTCTTTAGGTATCCAATCATCATCTGCATGGGCAAAAGGTGGCTCACCCGCAAAAGTGGTAAAAGACTTTGGCAGAGCCTATTTTATGCTCGACCCCTCAATGACGTCATATCTCAGCGAAGGTGCTTTGATTAATGAAAATGAAGAAGGCACGGTGGACCTTTATCTTGAAGCCAGGGCAGCTGAAGCAAAGAATCTAGGGTACAAAACAAGCTATCTTCAGTTGCTTCCTATCGGTATAAAAACCAAGGTATTAAATATGGATGACTCTTCAGCAAAGATTCAATTTAATGCAATGACCATTCGCAGCATCAACCCGCTGTTTAGGATTGTTGGATTTATTTTTGGTTTAATAGAGGAAAATGAAGTAGAAGATATCATCACGCTTGTTAAAGAAGACGGGGAATGGAAGATAGGTCCAGGTGCATTTGATATGCCCGGTTAAGGGGTCAAGTCCGGTTTTTTTTAAAAATTTCAACTGACTTTTTTTTGTAATTACTATTGCATTCCCATTGCTTACGATTCAAGACAATTCACTATTGGTGAATTTTTTTTAGTATTTTTTTATCAGAACGTATTAATTATTCAAAGGTTTTGTAATGGGGCGATCTAAAAAATTTGACTGGAAAAAAATTCTGGTTCCTCCTGAAGATGCGTTAACAAAAATCAGGCCAGGCATGACTGTTTTTATTGGAACCGGTCCTGCAGCGCCGCTAACCCTCATGCAATCTCTTTTGGAATATGATGGACGAAATGTCAGGGATATTGAACTTGTTCAACTGGCCATCCAGGGGAATGTGATTCTATCTGTCCAGGATCTTAAAACCTATAATTATTGTTTGATAACATTTTTTTCAGGATTTATTTCCTCACAAACTGTTAAATCCGGACTGGTAGACATGATTCCAGCTTATTCATCTGAAATACCTGAACTCATTAATAAAGGGAAAGTTTCGATTGATGTAGCCTTTATCCAGATTACGCCACCGGATTCTGCCGGTTATTGCAGCCTTGGTGTTGCAGTGGATGTTGCAAGGGAAGCTATGAACAAAGCCAGTCTAGTTGTTGGAGAAATTAATACGGATATGCCTTTTACCTATGGAGACACCTTTGTTTCCATAAAAGAATTCGATCTTCTTGTTAACTCAACAAACAAACAGGTTCCCTACAAACGTCATAAAGTTAGTAAACAAATGAAAAAGGTTGCTGAAAATGTGGCTTCCGTCATTAAGGATGGAGACTGCCTTGCTTTTTCAAACAGTTCGTTGTTCGAAGCACTGGGGCCTCAATTAAAAGACAAAAAAGATTTAGGATTTCATTCTCTTTATTTTACCGATGCCATGGCCGAGCTTGTTAAAAGTGGCGCTGTCACCAATTCAAGGAAAACACCGTTTCGCGGCAAATCTCTGACATCCTATGCCCTGGGATCAAAGAAACTCATGAAATGGCTCCACCGTAACCCCCTGGTTGAATTTCAAGGCACTGACTTTGTCTGCAACCCCATATTTATTGGAAAGATTCCTCAATTCGTTGCCATATATGAGGCAGAAAAAGTAGACCTGATTGGTGGTGTAGCGTTTCCAAGGACAGGATCGGTCATAACAGGCCCAGGAGAGGTGGTGGATTTTTTTCAAGGAGCGGAAGCTTCGGAAGAAGGGTGTACAATAATAGGCCTTCCCAGTCGCAATATTAACGGGGACTCCAATATACTATTTTCATTAATGGACTATCCCAATCAACTCAGAATTCGAGAATCCGTCTATATGATTGCTACTGAATACGGTGTTGCCAATCTAAAATGGAAAACCTTAAGGGAAAGAGCGCAGGCCATGATAGACATTGCACATCCGGATGATCGTCAATTGCTTATGGAGCAGGCAAAAAAGGGAAAATTTCTATACTCCAATCAGATTTTTATCAGTAATTCGGCACACCTTTATCCAACCCATATTGCTTGTAAGACCACGTTTAAAGGTGGCATCCCCATACGATTCAGAGCGATCAAACCATCTGACGAAGAACAGATGCGCCGTTTTTTCTATCGATTTTCCGATGAAGCAAAGTTTTATCGGTTCTTTTATTCCGTCAAAACCATGGACCATGATAAGATGCAGGAATATGTTAATGTTGATTACAACAAAGAAATGTCCATTGTCGGGTTAAGCGGCAGGCCGGGAGATCAAACCATTATGGCCGAAGCAAGATTTGTAAGGGACGACCGCTCCTATTACGGAGAGGTAGCCTTTTTAATCGACGATTCTTTTCAAGGAATTGGAATCGGCAGCTATATGCTGGACCTTTTGATACAATTGGCGAAAGAGCTAGGACTTATGGGGCTGACAGCTGAAGTATTGTCTGATAACCTGCCCATGAAAAAGGTATTTGAAAAGGCAAATTATCCAATGGAGGCTCAATTGGAAAACGGTGTCTATGCTCTGACCATGCATTTTAATGAATAGATAAAGCCTTAATTTTATCATCCTGATTTTTTCATTATTTTTTTAACATCCAATTAACTTTAATACGTGGAAACTCTATCTTTTTTAAAACAAAATGAATTTCACTGCAAAAATATTGGTGAATCAGCAGAATCAAAAACAGGAGAAAACCATAAATGAATTCAAAAGATGATAACAATATCAAACGAATTATTTCAGAAGTCCATAGCAGCCAGCGGGATCGTGAAAAAACCTATCGGGAAAAAGCTCTCAAAATTTATCCGTGGATATGCGGCCATTGTGGTCGCGAGTTTGATGGTAAACGTCTGCGGGAGCTGACTGTTCACCACAAAGATCATAACCATGACAACAACCCTCCGGATGGCAGTAATTGGGAACTTTTATGTATCTACTGCCATGACAATGAGCATTCCCGGGATCAGGTTGCCGACGCCTATGCTGATGCGCCGTCTGATATGTCTTCAAAAAAAGGGGGTACAACCAATCCTTTTGCCGGACTGGGGGATTTATTAAAAGGCAAACTTGATTAAATAAATAAAATAATCGATTAAATTATTTTTATTTTCTTGATTCAGATCAATTTATTTAACTTCGTTTTTTGTTAATTTTCATATAAAGTTAATAAAAAAATGGAGAAAAACATCATGCATGACGACTGTAGCGGATCATTTCAATCCGGAAAGCAAATTGTGGATAAAATCAGAACCATGGGATTTAATACCAGCCCCGTTGGTGCGGAACTTAAAATTAATTGTACAAATTGTGATACTGTATTTCAAATGGCAACTATGGAATCTAAATGCCCGTCCTGCAAAATGGTATATGGGGTGACACCCTGTCATTCCCATAGTGCAGAGTTTGTCAAAGCTGCTGGAGTAAATTATTAATATGACTGATACAATCGAGGATATAAAAAGACGTCTGGAAAAGCTTGACACCCTTATCAGTGAGACAAAGGCGCGCCTTCCTGCTCATTCCACCAAACCTCCTGTCATGATGGACCTTCTTGAATACGAGGATGAATACGATGGTCTGCTAAAAAAACTCAATGCACTGAAAAACATGTGATAAGATATGGATAATTCAAAGATATTTAATGAAGCATACCCGGAACTTTTGTCCCGGATTAAACCAATGGATTTATCCCAGAAACTTAATATCCTTGGGATTCAAAAACAGGGGTCTTTATTTATTTTTAATTTTTTTAATCAAAAGCTTGTATTTGATGGAAATGATTTTTTTAATATATCAGGAGCTGATCTTACTCCTGCAGTTAAAGTTGTGCTTTGTACTTATATATTGAAAAGCCCTGAAAAAGAACTTGAAAATGATGGAAAACTTGTAACCTTCAGGGAATTTTCCAATGCCGGCCCATTGTTCTCAAGGTTTACTGAAAACACGGCAAAGATTATACAAACCAGTTTTTCTAATCATCTTGAAACCCTTGGCACCAGGTGTTTAAAATTGGGCGGAACAATACTTACCAATCATTCCTATAGCTTAAGTGTTCGCTTCAGGGCGCTGCCAAAAATTCCAATTATTTTAAATTTTAATGATGTAGATGATCTAATGCCTGCGAATGCGGGTTTTCTATACCGCGACACTGCAGACACCTATCTTGACCTTCAATGTCTGACCATTACCTGTACATATCTCACCGGTCTTTTAATTCAGAATTTTTAGGACAGCATAAAATATTTGATGATTATTTGTAATTGTTCAGCCCGTTAAAAAAAGTTATCCCCAAAGCCATGTCTAATGGATATTTGCAGGAGGTTAAGCGTTTAGCATCGAAACAAATATCCATCAGACAGGGCGGTTTCAGGCGTAAGAGCTGAATAATTACGATTATTTTTTCAAAGAAGATATTGAGATAATCTTTTTTCTAAAACAATATGGCTTGCCTATATCCCAAAAATAAAATAGATCTTAACCAAGAACAGCAAGTACCGAAGCGATTACAACTTTAACGCAATTATTGAGGATTTCCCATGGTATCAAATAGTCAGCAGGCCATGGAGTATCTTTGAGGAAAAAAATGACAAAAGAGCAAATTTTTGTTGCCGGAATTCAGATATCCCAGGTCATGGGAAACCGGAAGGCCAACATTTCCACGGCGATAAAAGCAATCACCAAAATGCCCGGTCATGACATCTATGTTCTGCCGGAACTTTCCAGTTCAGGATATGGAATAAAAGTGTTTCAAGAACTTGAAGATTTGGCCGAAGATGTCCATGGACCAAGTTTCAGGGCGTTCTCTGATCTCGCTAAAAACCAGAACTGCTTTATATGCTATAGCTTTCCAAGGAGGGTCAAGGATGGCAGGTTTAACATCTCCACATCTGTTGTTGACAAAAATGGAGACCTTGTAGCAAACTACGACAAGTGGCATGTTTGCAGTACTGGTGTCTGCCGCGAGAAAGACTACTTCTTTTCCGGGAAGAGCCCTTTTGCGGCTTTCAATGTGAAAGGCATAAAGGTCGGCCTGGCTATTTGTTATGATATTCGTTTCCCGGAATTGGTCCGCAAGCTCACTCTGGAGCAGGGTATTTCCTTACTGCTGCATCCCGGCGGCTGGCCCAGAGACGAGGGTTTCCATACCTGGCATACATTTGTGAAAGTAAGAGCTATAGAAAATTCAATCTATATTATGAGTACAAACTGGGCCGGTCCGGATAATGGTTGTACAGCATTTTGTCCGCCATTTCTTGACGGTAAAAACTGGAAACTGGAAAAACTCGGGAGTGCCCCGGGTTTACTGAGTGGAATTGTTGACATAAACTATCTCAATAAAGTAAGGCAAAGGTATCCCTACCTGACTGACCGAAATGTCGATATGTATAATTTATAAGGGTGATGCAAAGACTTAAAAGATCAGTTGTCCGGTCATGAATTGCTAATCTCTGATTTTCTCTTTTAAAGCTTTAATTATACCCAGGCAGACCTGATTGGCATCTGCAACAATTGCCACATCTGCCATCTTCATCATAGTTGCATTGGGATTTTTATTTATGGCAATGATAAAATCCGCATCAGTTAGAGCAGCTGTGTGTTGAATGGCTCCACTGATACCAAATGACATGAGTATTTTGGGTTTTATATTTTTACCTGCCTGACCCACTAATGCCTCATGGGATATCCATTCTGAATATACAACCGGTCTTGTGGCTCCAACTTCTGCATTCATCAAACATGCCAGATCAAATAATTTTTTAAATTTACCTTTGCTTCCCATACCTCTGCCGCCGCAGATGACAATATCGGCATCTTCAATTTTTTGTTTTTTAGCAGGCCTGTATTCCGAACTTATAAGTCGTATTCTGTCCTCGGGCAGATCCTTGGGTAAAGGCAGGATTATGGTTTCTCCTATGGCATTATCATCATGGGGCTGCTCCTGGAATGTGCCCGGACGAATAGTTGCCATTTGTGGTTTTTGAACAGGCGTTATAATTTTGGCAATCAGGTTGCCCCCAAAGGATGGGGCAATCTGGACCAAGATTCCTTTTTTGTCAATTTCAAGGTCAATACAGTCTGCTGTCAGTCCTGTTCCAAGCTGTTTTGCAACCCTGGGAGCCATTTCCTGGCCAAATCTTGTGGCACCCACAAGTATGGTTTCCGGTTTATATTCTTTGGCAAGCCTTGTCAAAAGCCTGGAATAGGTTTCAAGGGAATATAATGAAAGTCTCTCATCATCAACAACATAAACTTTTTGCGCACCATGGGCAATATATTCAGCCACATAATTATTTACATTATGGCCAAAAACAACAGCACAGACTTTTCCGCCTGTGGTAGTTGCTAAATCTACTGCTCTTGCAAGGATCTGCAGGGTAACCCTGTTTTGAAAATAATTTCTGTAATCACCAAACACCCATATATCTTTAGCGCTTTTCATTATACCTCATCATGTTCATGTGTTTTAAGGTCTTTGCCCATACCAGAGCTGATCACTTTGCCATATTCATCAAAAAGCTGATCAACCAATTTTTTCACAGCCCCTTTAAGTACCCGGTTTTCATTTTGGGTGGTAGGGGAAAAGACATCAATAATCCTTGTGGGAGAATCCTTTAATGCATTGAAGTCGTCATTGAAGCCTAATTTTTCGGCATCAATAATTCTGATATCAGGATTTTCAAAGGCCTTTTCCACCCCTTCAAGGGCAAGATATCTGGGTTTGTAGGCAGAAAGATCAATGGTAACAAGTCCTGGTAGATCCATACTGAGGGTTTCAAAAAAATCATCCACATGGCGCTGGACTTCAACAGTGTTTTCTTTCACGCTAATCTTATTTATATAACCAATGGCCGGGATACCCAGATCTTCAGCCAGCTGGGGACCGACCTGGGCCGTTTCGGAATCACTGGTCTGGGAACCGCAGATCACCAGATCAAAACTATTATATTCTCTTTGAATAAATCTTGAAAGGATGTGGCTTGTCAGAAATGTGTCCGCCCCTGCCATCCTTCTGTCTGTTAACAAAACCCCTTCATCAGCACCAAGGGCTTTGGCCTGGTGCAGAATTTCTTCAGCCATGGCAGGCCCCATGGTAACAGCGCAGATATTGGCATCCAGGTTTTCCTTAATCTGTAATGCCGCTTCCAGAGCCCTTCTGCTTGCAGGATCCATCATACCTTCAGCCAGTTCCCGCTTCAGGGTTCCGGTTTTTGAATTCCAGGGCAATTCCGATACCATGGGAACCTGTTTGATACATACAATAATATTTAACATATGCTTACCTTATTAACTGGGTTTGGACAAAATAGATCTTGCAATCACCATTTTCTGGACTTCACTTGTACCCTCATAAATCTGGGTGACTTTGGCATCCCTGAAATATCTTTCCACATCATATTCTTTACTATAGCCATACCCTCCGTGAATCTGGACTGCCATGTCAGTGACTTCCTTTGCTGTGGCACTGCAATAAAGTTTTGCCATGGATGACGCTTCCGAAAAAGCCTTGCCACTATCCTTGCAAGCGGCTGCCCTATAAACCAGGAGCCTTGATGCATCAATTTTTGTGGCCATTTCTGCCAGATAATTCTGGATGGTCTGAAATTTTGACAAGGGCTTATTAAACTGCTGACGCTCCTTGGCATAGGAAACCGAACTTTCAAAGGCGGCCTGGGCAATACCAAGGGCCTGGGCAGCAATCCCTATCCGTCCTGTATCAAGGGCGATCAACCCTATTTTCATCCCCTGCCCCATCTTTCCCAAAAGGTTTGTTTCAGGTACCTTACAATCCTCAAAAAAAAGAGATGATACAGGATTTGCCCGCATCCCGCAGAGATCTTCAATTTCACCTACAGAAAAACCAGGGCAGTCTTTTTCAACGATAAAAACACTGGCATAATTTTTCTTATCCCTGCCCTCGGAAACAGCAAAAACAAGAATGGTACCGCAGACTCCGCCATTGGTGACAAAAATTTTTGTTCCATTCAATATAAATCCATCTTTGGTTTCCACAGCATTGGTTTCCACACCGCCGGCATCTGATCCTGCATTGGCTTCGGTAAGGCAGAAGGCACCGATACTGTCACCACTGGCCATTGCCGGTATAAATCTGTTTTGCTGCTCTTTTGTGCCAAACTTCAAAATTGGAAATATACCCACACTATTGTGTACTGTGACACAAAGTCCCAGAGCAGCAGATACCCGACTCAATTCTTCAATGGTGATGGCATAACTTATAGTATCAAGGTCTGCACCACCATAAATTTTAGGGACCTGAAGCCCGAAAAAATTCAAGGGTTTCATTTTCTCAATAATTTCCCAGGGGAATCTTGATTCTTTATCCATGAGGGCCACATGGGGTTTTATTTCACTTTCAACAAACTCTCGTACAGTTTTTCGAATCAACTGGTGTTTCATGCAGGGATTAAAATCCAAAATAATACTCCATAATTTTGTTTTCTATTCATAGTGAGTTTTAAATATCTCTTACAATGGATCGTTTAATTCAGAATTAATTATCAATCTTGTGAAATAATTCATCAAAAGAGTTAACAAGTAAGAAACTCCTTCCTAATTTCAACATCAATAAGGATTTTCTTAGTGTAAAATCATAAAAATTAATATACGCTTTATCGCTGATTTATCAAGAATCATTTTAATTATTCGGCTCTTACGCTTGAAACCGCCCTGCCTGTTGAATATTTGTTTCGAGGCTATTCGCTTAACCTCCTGCAAATATCCATCAGACAGGGCTTTGGGGATAATTTTTTTTAACGGGCTGAACAATTACGAATCATTTTTACAATCAGAGAGTCTACCCAAATCCACCATCAAATTTTTGTTTGCCTGCCGGGCCACGGGTTGTGCACTATCCCTGGCCATCAGCAAGGTGCCAGATGCAAGACGACAAGGAGTGACGAAAGAGGCGTATAAGTCATACTCCGCAGGGAGGAACGACCGCAGTCAATGCAGCAGGTGGTACCTTGATGGTGGATCAGGGAGGAGATTGGCCCACAAGCTTGACTGTGGTTTTGATTATGGTATTGTTCCCCAAAAAACATTTGAAAATACTTTAAGAAAGCAGGACATGCGTTTTGCAAAAAACTGCCTGAATAATAGTTGGAAACTTGATAAATGATTATTACAAAAACTGGAAAAATCAGTGATGAGCTTTATGTTATAGGTCTCCCGGAAATACCTGTTTATCTTTTGGATGGCCCTGTCCCTGTTCTTTTTGATGCCGGTTTCACAGCACTTGCACACCATTATGAAACCGGGATCAAAGAAATTTTAAAAGACCGCAACCCTGCTTATCTATTCCTGACCCACTCCCATTTCGATCATATAGGGGCTGCCGGCCATTTTAAAAATGTCTGGCCAAAACTTCAATTAGGCGGTTCCCTGCGTTGTCATGAAATTTTGGTTAAACAAAAAGCCATTCAATTAATAAGGGACTTAAACCTTGAAGGCACAAAGAATTTAAAAAAAATGGGCATTCATAACCTTAATGAACAATCATTTGAATCCTTTGACTTAGATCTTTTCATCAAACATGAACAGGAAATTGAGCTATCCTCAAATCTAACTATAAAAGCCTTTAATACACCCGGGCACACCTGGGATTTCATGAGTTATTGGATTCCGGAAAAAAAAATCCTTATCGCCTCGGAAACGGTTGCCTGTTACCATAATAATGGGTATTTACAACCTGAATTTTTAGTTGATTTTGACGCATACATTGAATCTTTAAAAAAAATTAGAGATATGGGTGCAACAATTTTGTGCGCAGGGCATTATGCAGTTTTTACAGACAAAGATGCACTTAAGCATATCAATGCATCTTTTAAAGCTGCAACTGATTATCTAACCATGGCCGAAGGCTTCCTTGACCAGGAAAAAGGCGATATTGACCGCAGTGTTTTAAGGATCAAGGCCGTGGAATGGGATAAGAGACCCTGGCCGAAACAGCCTGAGTCTGCCTATCTTTTAAATACCCGGCAAAGAGTCAAAACTATATGGCAGAGGATGAATAAACCATACATTGAAGAGAAATGATAACCCGAATTAATACAATTAATACTATCAAACCAATTTTCAGAGAATACCTGGATTATATGAGTCAATTTTTTTTAATTCATGATATTGAATCCTGGTGTGAAGGTGCACTGAAAAATTTACAACACTATTCAATTGCCGATGATCGGTACATATACATTATAAAGAAATCCGAGACTATCATTGGATTTGCAATGGTAAATAAGCACTTAAGGTTCAATGCAAAAGGTTTTGCAGTGGCAGAGTTCTACATTAAAAAAAATCATGAGAAAAAAGGTTATGGCCGCATATTGGCTGAACATCTATTTAAAAATCACCCTGGTAATTGGGAAGTTGCAGTGACTTTAACAAATAAGTCTGCCCTTATATTCTGGGAACATATTGTATCATCTTATACAGGTGGTGATTTTTTAAAAAAAAGAAACTCTTCATTTAATGGATATGGCTTCATTTTCAACAATAATTTAAAAAATAAACCTTGGAAGAAATAAGAATCGCAAATAAGTCAGGCTAAGGGTGGTGGTGGCAAAGGCAATTCTCCACGCTTCAAAGCTTCCCGTGCCGCCTTGACCGGTATACGGGCCTCGCAGGGAACCCCTACCTGGCACAGGCCGCATCCATACCCCTCAAATTTATAAGTTTTCTTTACATATTCTCTGGAAAGAGCCAGATGTTTTCTGCACTTTTCCTTGTCATGACCCGCCTCTGTAATAGCACGGGCCGGACACCGGTCTATGCATTTGCCACAAGTCCCGTCAACATAATAAAGACAATAGGCCTGATGGTTTGCATAGGGCCTTGGGGTTGGTTTGATGGACACTTTTGCCACGACTGATCCTGCTCGCATTGCTTTGCCTTTTTCCGTGATAAGACCATCGCACAGGCCAAAAGTACCCAGGCCTGCCGCATGGGCAGCATGGCGTTCAGACCATGAAGACGCATAAGAAAACCGTTCTGAATTTACAATAGTCCAGTTTGGGACCAGCATGGGAGCAACGGCTGAATGCCCTGCATTTTCGAGACTTTCCACCACATGCTGTCGCAATCCCACGTTGAATTGTTCACCATAGACCCTTATTCGAGCCCATTCATCAGAGGGATATGTTTTAGCCCTGCGGTTGGTTTTCCTGACCTGTTTTCGTTGAGGTAAAATCCATGAAATTACCGTCAGCTGCTCTGCTGTTACCATCTTATCCGGGCAATTCTGATTGAATACCTCAAATGGAGTCCAATGGAAAGCTCCAATATACTCTTTATACTGCTGCCAGATCTGATCTGCTCCCGTGGAAAAACCCACCAGCGCACTATCCCAGGCTGGGTCACTATTTTTGTTTTGAATAGTATTAAGGGGTGAATTTGCAATAAAATCCTGAATCAAATTATTAACCCATTTTTCGGAAATATTGATATTTTTTCCCATTTGCATCTCCTCTTCTGTCATAGGATAAAAGATAATGAATTTTTGTAGCGGGTTCAAGCGCAAGAGCTGAATAATTAGGAATTTTTAAGACATTTCCCGGAATTCATCCATGGATCTTCCTCTGATGGCTTCTGCAATTTCAAAGACATAATCATAAATATGAAGTCCTTTGGATGATGCAATAATTTCACCGTTTTCAACACCGATCTGTTCTGCACAATATTGTTTCATCATTTCAATGGCAGCCAGGTTTGCAGGGAATCCCCCGTATAAATCCCAGGACCTGAAATAAGGGAAAAAATGAAGTTTTCCATCCTGGATACGGGTATCAATGTGTCGAAGGCAGGGCGGATCAAGTAAAACCATATCCGAGGGCTGGCCCACCTGTAAAATCATCTGGTTGTTCCTGTACCCCTTGTTTTTATAGGTCCAGATCATCATCTCCATCTGGTTTACAAAGTATCTGCCGTTTTCCTCAACTAAAATATTTCTATCTTCCCAGATTTCTTTTTCCTGTACCAGGATTTTAGCCAGTTTTTTATAATCATCGGGCAAATACTCAGAATCACATTTACAAATCCGCTGTCCATAGGTATAGGACTCACCTTCTTTTTCCTCGCCCGTCATGAGATACGGCAGATAATCATCCAGGTAACCTTCTTCCACTGGATCAGGAAATCCAAGTGCCGGGTTTACTTTTGGCAACAGGGGAAGGCTTGACGGATGGGTGATGTGGATGGTTATAAAGTCAAACTCAAGCCTTTTCTGGCCTTCAAAAGATCCGCGGTTAATGGTAAAGGCTCTGCCCGCTTCAACACACTGGTAAAGGGTTTGAAACCAGGCATCTGAAAGGCTTGTGGCTTTGATGAACAGCGGTTGCAACATTGAGTGCTCCTTGTTTGATTTTATCTCGTTATTTAAATATAAAATATATACTTAAATCCAAATTGTGACAACTAAAAATATTGTGAGTTTGTGGGAGCCTTTCAGATGCGTTTATCAAAAATTACAATTTAAATTCAATTTTAAGGACCGCAGATAAAATAAGTTGAACAGAAATAGCAAAAGACAAACAATGTCGTTTAAGTTATAAAATTTGCGATACTAGGTATTGACAAAAAACAAAACTTGTTTTAACATATGAACAATTGTTCAAATGAGGAGATGTTAAATGGATATATGTGAGCAAAAATGTATTAACGAAAAAAACGTCCAAGAGACAGCCAAGACCATCCCTAAAAAGGAAATCATCGAGCAGATGGTGGATATATTCAAGGCTTTAGGTGATCCGACCCGGCTTACAATCGTTCTTGCACTTTTAAAACAGGAGCATTGTGTCTGTGATATTGCCGTTCTCTGCAATCAAACCGATTCTGCTGTTTCACATCAGCTAAGAATATTGAGAACAATGAAAATTGTAAAAAACAAGAGAAAAGGTAAGAGCATCTACTACTCTATTGATGATGACCATGTGGTCTCTTTGATCAACATGAGCCTTGACCACGTCCAACACTGAAATTAAAGGTATTATTTACCATGTCTATCATATATGAAATCTTAGAAGAATCCTGGCATATTTATCTTGATGTTGCGATCTACATGTTGTTTGGTTTTTTTGTTGCCGGCATCCTGTATGTCTTTTTTAAAGCCGATAAAATAAAACAATACCTTGGAACAGGTAAAATAAAGCCGGTCATTTTAGCGGCGCTCTTCGGCATCCCCATCCCCTTATGTTCCTGCGGTGTTGTTCCCGTTGCCACAGGCCTTAAAAAGCAGGGGGCCAACAGCGGGGCTGCCTTATCCTTTATGATTGCCACACCCGAGTCAGGCGTGGATTCCATTGCCGTGTCATGGGCCATGCTGGATCCCATCATGACTGTGATTCGGCCCATTGCCGGATTTATCACTGCGGTTTCCACAGGAATTGCCCAGAATTTTCTGGGTCATGACCTAAGGCCTGATAAAACACCCTTAAAAAAAGAGACTGGTGGCTGAGGTTGCTCAGAAAACAGCTGTGCAGTTGCACCAAAAAAGAATGAAACCCTGTTTGAAAAACTGATGAGAGGCCTGAAATACGCCTATGGAGAATTGCTCACCGATATTGCAAAGCCCTTTATCATTGGCGTCTTAATTGCCGGTATCATCACTTTCTTTTTCCCGGATGACCTGACACTATGGGCCAATGACCATAGTTTTCTATCCATGCTGTTCATGCTGGCAGCCGGAATTCCCATGTATGTCTGTGCCACATCATCCACGCCCATTGCTGCAGCCTTGATACTCAAGGGCCTGAATCCAGGTGCAGCACTGGTATTTTTGCTGGCAGGCCCTGCTACCAATGCCGCTACCATCAACATTGTAAAAAACATATTTAATACACGGGCACTTATCATATATCTGTCCATGATCGCCATTTGTTCCCTTGCTATGGGGGTTTTTGTCGACTTTGTGTATGAGATATTTGATGTTCAGGCAAGTGCGGTTGTGGGACAGGCTTCCGAACTTTTTCCAGAGAGTATCCAGCTGACTGCGGCAGTCATACTCACAGGGCTCATCATCTTTAATATGATATCAAATTTCAGGCGCCAGGCCAGGCATGCCCTGTCCCATTAAAATCGGTCAGGACTCCACAAGCTTGTGGCTGTCCTGCCAGGTCAGGTCTAGTTCATAAATACTTTTCAGGTCTTTAATTTTTTTCATATTTTGTTCGCTGAAAGGCGCTTTGCCTTCAAAGGCATGCAAAACAATACCTTCAATCAGGTCGCCAAGAGTCATATCATGGTATTCGGCAAGCCCCTTTAATACCTTTAACAGTCTTTTTTCGATCCTAACACCTGTCTGCACCCTTTCAACCTTACGTAACGGGTTTTGAGAGGTACTCTGTTTCCCGGCCATCTTTTTTCTCCTTATACAAAATAAACGAAATAATACTTAAGGCCATTAATACCAGACCTGAAACCATTAGCAAGATCGGGTAGTCATATTTTTCCAATAAAATACCATAAATGATCATGGCCCCCGGTATGGCGGCATTTCCAACTGATCCTGC
>Ga0257125_1000558_pt1 | contig 47290 bp, 54 predicted proteins | sample SI106_200metaG_FD_190183 | JGI IMG/M metagenome (GOLD analysis project Ga0257125, IMG submission 190183) | Marine microbial communities from Saanich Inlet, British Columbia, Canada - SI106_200 | ecosystem: Environmental > Aquatic > Marine > Inlet | place: Canada: British Columbia | collected... | reverse complement strand
CAGCCGAACACTATCATTGACCATTACGGTCTTCCTATGGATACATGGATAGCAGGAATTGAATAAAGGGAGGGGATCTCGTGCGTAAACGAACAACCATTTTCACCATTATCCTGTCACTCCTGTTTGTCTCCGGCCTCTCAGCTGCACAGAGAGGTATCAAGGTCACTGCTAAATCAGGGGACAGTGTCGTCTACCTGTACAAGGATTACCATGCTCTGGTAGTAGGTGTCGGTGATTATGACTACTGGCCGGATCTACAGGGCGCCGTGAAGGATGCAAAAGAGGTTGCTGAACAACTGGAAAGATCAGGTATCAAAACGAAACTTGTTCTGAACCCCACCTCCCGTGAACTCAAAAGGGCACTCAATCAGTTGACCTATGGGCCGGGAAAAGTGAAAGACCGGGCGATTTTGTTCTTTTACTCTGGCCATGGGGAAACCGAAACCCTGGCCACAGGTGAGAAGATGGGATACCTGGTGCCGAAAGACGCCCCCATTCCAAGCCAGGACCGCATAGGATTCACTGATACGGCGATCAGTATGAACGCAATTGCGTCTTACGCCCTCAGAATCAAATCCAAGCATGTGCTGATGCTGTTTGACTCTTGTTTTTCCGGCTCGCTTTTTTCATCCCTCAAAGGGATTCCCACTGATATATCGGAGAAGAGCAATCGGCCTGTGCGCCAGTTCATAACGGCAGGCAATGAAAACGAACAGGTCCCCGACAACAGCATCTTCAAAACTTGTTTTTTGCAGGGCATTGAGGGCGAGGCAGACTTAAACAACGACGGATATGTGACCGGATCAGAACTGGGGCTCTATCTGGATTCAAGCGTAGTAAACTATACCCGCGGCAGCCAGCATCCCCAGTATGGGAAGATACGCCATCCCAAACTGGACAAGGGGGATTTCGTGTTTGCGCTGAAAATGCATCCTAAATCTCCTGCGGCCGTTTCACCTGAATCCGGTGACGTCAGGGATTACGGCAAGATCATCAAGGAGCGCAACGCCAACAGAAATAAATGGAACTCATGGCAGAAAAGCATGGAGACTGACCTGGCGAAAGTGGAACGGTACGACAAAAGCAATGCACTGAATGCCAAAGAAAAAGCTGAAGCCTGGGATGGGCTATTGGCCTCCTACCGTGCTGATAATCCCTATTCGGTCCAAGATAATCAATTCCGGGAGAAGGCCAGGGAAAGGGCCCGGTATTGGAAGGAATACAAGAAATCGGGGAAACTCTTTGTGGATATAGCGCCTCCAGGTGCCAGAATCAGAATCCTGAATATGGATCCCGAATTTTATCAGGGGATGGATCTAAAACCCGGACGTTATCATGTGGAGACATCGAAACAGGGTTATGAAACCCGGAAGATATGGGTGGAATTGCAGGCGGGAGAGGATAAGAGGGTTAAGGTCAAGCTGGAACAATTGCAGGCGTCTATTCAGGATACGACGGCTTATGTCCGCCGGCCTTCGACTACTTCCAATATAATCAAGCAAGACGGAACGCATTTGGCCAGTACTCCCCAGGAGCCTTCGCACTCCCGTCCATCATCCACCTCCGATGTAATCAACCGTGACGGGATTTATGTGGCCTATGCCAACGGAATAGTGAAAGACACAAATACGGGCCTTGAGTGGAAGGTAGGTCCTGACAAAGATACGAGTTGGAATGAAGCGAAATCCTGGGTGAAAAGTCTCAATCTGGATGGTGGTGGGTGGCGAATGCCTTCCATGGATGAGTTGGAAGGCCTTTATAAAGAAGGGTCAGGCGACCGTAACATGACGCCTCTCTTGAAGACCACCGGGTATTATGTATGGTCGGGTGAAATTAAAGGTTCGTCGAAGGCAAAGGGCTTCAACTTCGACGATGGCTCCCGGTATTCGACCTACCGTGACTACTACTACAGCGAACGGGCTTTTGCTGTGCGTTCCCGGGGGGATGGATGATTTGATGGTTTGGTTTACTCTGCATACTATGTGAGGAAAAAATCCTTTCCCCTGAAAATGGAGACTCCCATTATTCCGTGGGGGGAATAACCCTTTTCACAAAGTCCGGGCTGGAAATTATCGGATAATTTACGAGATTCATGGAGACAAGTTAATCATTCTGATGGTGAAAGTTGGCCACCGATTTTGATAAACGGAAATTACTTTTGAGTGATGTCTGTTATAAATGATATCTGATCGGCAATGGTTTTTTCATAGTACTCTCCGAAATAAATATCAAAATGTCCAATAGGATACCTGATGAATTTAACTTTTTTACCGAGAATTTTCTCAATTTTCTTATGAGAATCAGGTAAAGCAAGATTATCGCCTTCACAAAGATGGAATAAGACCGGACAGGCGACTTCTTTAGCGGATTTAAAGAGATTTGGCTCATCAAATGCGAGCATTATTCGGGCACATACTTCATTTTTGAAAGTCTTTGAGTCTTTAGTTATCTTTTGATAGCCTTCAAAAAAACCAGGAGCTGTCAACATTGCTGTAGTACCCGGTTTGCCAGCTGCGGGGAACGTATGTGAAGACAAACCGAATCTTGAACGAAATTTATCTTTCTGTGCATGAAAAATCAATTTGAGAAACCAACCCATCCCTTCACGTTTTACAATCATTCTTCCTTCTGCCTGATGGTCAAGAGAAGGGGTCTGCCCAATAACGCCGGCAATTCGTTTATCCCCGGCAGCTAACATAATTCCAAAATTTCCCGAAGATGAAGTTCCCCATATGAAAATCTTTTCAGGATCAATATCACTGCTTTTCCTTGCAAATGTAATGGCTGCATTATTATCTTCAAGCTGTTTAGAAACTGAATAGATTTGTCTGGGCTCACCTCGACTTTCACCAAAATGTCTGTAATCGAAAGACAATGCAGCAAAACCAGCTTCAACAAATCTCAGGGCATATTTTTCTAAAAGAAAATCTTTGGTACCGCAAAATCCCGTATTTAATATGACGCAAGGACCAGGGTTGGCTGAATCTTCAGGGAGGTACAACCAACCGCTTAATTCCAAGCCATCAACTTTAAATGTAACATCCTGCCTGCAGATAGGGGTATCTCCATTGCTGCCTTTCAGTTCTATGGGTTGTTTTTCTGCCTTAAACGGAAAAAATGCGATAATGATCAAATAAACCACTATCAAACTGATTAGAATACAAAATCCAGCTAAGGTGGTCATAACTCACCCTTTAAAGAATTTATCATACCAAATGCATTATTCGGGATATCAATATTTTAATTGAGTTCGGAGTAATAAATGATAGACCACGTTTTTGTTGAGGTTCGGAATATCTTACAAAAAATGGTTTGTCCCCTATTACCCCCTTACTTATTTCCGGAAGATATTCTTGAAAACAAGTAAGGTGTCCCCAGATTTCTGCTACACCGTTTAAGTCCGGAAATGAATATACTGTCCCCAGAATTGTCCCTAGAATTCCGCGGTAGACTCTGTGGAACGCCCCGTGCGGACCCGCATACGGGGTGTTGTGGGGGCTGGGGAGAAAGCCCCCCGGCTACCCGATTAGGTTTATCTCATTATGTCCTTCAAATCAGGCATAAGGCCAAAAAACTGTTCACATTTCTTTTTAACTTCTTCAATGTCTTTTGTTCGAAATACTTCTGTATGGAGTTTTTCACACCCTTGGGTAACACAGTCTATGCCTGTTTTTTCCCAAAGTACATGACACGGCCAAGTTTCGACGATAATTGCAAATGGGGCAGAACATCGGTGAGATCTAAGCCGTTCAGACATATTTGTTGCGAAGCCCAATTTGAACCTGCCTGGATCATGGTCGGGTTCTAATTGAATTAAATAAAATACTCCTTGATCAATCAGAGTGGATGGAACAGGTGACTCATTCTTATTTTGACTTTCAGTTGCAGTTTGATTGTCAATAATCAAGTCAAAATCCGTCTTTGTGATGTATGAAATGGCTTGCCCTCTGTGGGCAGAGCTTTTTTGTTTAATTGTATCAATACCAAGCCGCTTGATTACTTTAAACAATGTCTGTTTGTACATCCCGAGCTTCGTTGCGGCATCAGAGACGGAAATGAGGTCATCTGTCATAGTCTATTGATTCCTTTCAGCTTACCAGTTCCAGTAGGTGGAAAATATTCCACCTATTGCAATATTAAAGCATTAAAAATGGAAAAATACGGTATAAACTTTCCACTTATTGCATGATAGCGGTGATCGCATGGAAAATTCAAAAAAAATCCGGTGGATCGTGAGCTCAGGTTCGAAGGTTCCTGAATATCATCTCTACCCCATTCCATAAAACAGAGCCATTGAGGATTATTCGCTATATCCGCGGCGAAGGGGGGGCGACGGTATAAATCCTGATTTCAAGAAAATTTCAGAACCTGGTTTATTCCAAAATGAACCTGGAATCAGGTTTGCCAATGGTTGTAAAGAGTTGATGCCTGTTTCGCAACGTGTTTCAATTGTTATAGGTGGCTGTTTGATGCTTCGCCGTTAAACGGTTTGTCTGTGAAATGAACGGGGAGACGTTTCAGGTTCAGGGTCACTCCCAACAGGAAAGAATCGTCTGTTAGAAGATGGGTTGGCAGTTTTTAAGGGGGTGCTCCATATGAAAACCTCATGGGGTGGGTCAGGGTTTATGTTAATGGAACAACTACGCATTCAGGATAATATTTAAATATGAAGGGAAGTCAAGGAAAATCCTCCAGAGAATAAGGGGGAAGTGGTGACCGGTCTACACATTAACCTTTTGGGTGGGGTGGGGTCGGGATAAGACAACATATTGATTTCTATTAAATAACACCATGAAAAGTGGTGATCTCAGATCCTATATGGCGTTTTTTGACCTCAAGAAGTGCAAAATAGAAAATAGCCCATGCTTCATCCAACCCATAATGTTCATTTTTCCCCTAAAAAGGGCGACATAGGCCAAAAAAATAGGGGATAATGCAAGAGCATTGCATTTCATATCAACTAGTTAGCTTTCCCCGACCCCAGTCCCCGGAACAGTCCCCGAATCGTTATTAACGCGATGATCGCACCTAATCCATAACAAAGCCTTAAGGCAGTGGAAAATAAATTCACGTTTTGTTCATCTCACAAGTCAGCGGATACAGTCTCGCCGAAATTGTCGTTGACCATCAGAGATGCGCTTGGGTATATTGAAAATTATGGTCAAGAACAGGTTGGGTATCCGGTATCGCCTTTGAGGGGAAGAGTATGTCAACGGCTCAAGATGTGATGAACACCCGGTTTCATACGCTCCGTCCCGGCATATCAATCGCCGAAGCGGTGACGTTTTTTCAGAAGGCCGGTGAAGTAGAAAAACGCCGAACATTCGGGATGATGGTCACGGACGAAGCGCAGCACCTTGTGGGCATGATATCCATGTACGACATTTTGCTCTTCATTCGCCCGAAACATATCCATGTGTGGGGTACGATGGAAGACCTGGACGTTTCCGGATTGACGGAAAATGTCTGCGCATCGGCCAAATCAGTGTTGGTGGAGGATATCATGACGACCGATATTGTTACGGTTTCTCCAAACACGCACATAATGATGATTCTGGATATCATGATAAAAAAACATATTCGTCGCGTTCCGGTGATCGATGGTGATAAAATAGAAGGAATTGTCTATATTTCCGATCTATTCTATTATTTTGCCCGTAAATTGGCCGAATAGCATCCCAAAATGCCCCTTATCGCTTCCGGATCATTTTCGCCCACAGGTGTTAAAAAATGGCTATCATAGCAACAAAGACCGTTTTGAGTGAGCTGTCGGTTGGGGAGGCAATGCGAATGCAGGTCATTGCCCTCCCCAAAAGTGCATCCATCAACAATGGCATACGGAGTCTCATCAAATTTAAAATAAACGCCCTTCTCATCAGTGACCACGATGAATTTCCGGTTGGCGTGGTTTCCAAAACCGATATTATGGGGGCATTCTACGCAAACTTACCGACGGATTCTCCCCTTGAATACATTATGGTCTCCCCCCCGCTCTTTTGCAGCCAGTACGATTCGCTGGATTCGGCTCTGGACACCATGCGCACAAACGGGGTTTACCGACTGTATGTCTCGGATGGTTCCTCCGACGCAATTGTCGGCGTTCTGGCCTATCCGGATATTGTCGGCCTGCTCTACCAATATTGCCGGAATTGCGAATACGGGGCGGTTAACAAACGGAAACATAAGGAGTCGGACACGGTCTCCCGTTTCCAGGTTAAAGAGGTCATGACCCGGACTGTAACGTCCTTCCGGGAAAACAATACCTTGTCGGATATTATGGAGGGACTGTCGGCATATCGGTTCGGGGCCGTACTGATCACGGACGGCGATAACTTCCCCGTGGGGGTTGTTTCCAAAACCGATCTCATTCTCGCCTACCGCCACCGCGTATCCCAGCGGGAAAAGGCCGGCACGATTTTGTCAACATCTCGCGTCCTTTCGTGTGACGAGACCGACTTAATTGAAGACGCACTGAAACAAATGATCTTCACGGGAGTGCACAGGCTCTTTGTGCATGGGAATGATGCCAAGAACATTGTGGGCGTCTTTTCACTTTCCGACGCGGCGCGGATCCGGTCCGGGTCCTGCCATGCGTGCGTAACCAGTCGCATACGCGTTGATGTGTAAAACGGGATATTGATAGAGTTCTTAGATTGACCCGCTACGGAGAAAATCTGTTTTGATGTTTCGAATGATGCACTTGATCAGTTTCCGATACCGAATCTGCTACCGAGGACTACGACCCTTAATCCTCGCTCCACCGAGCCGTTCTCAAAAATGACAATTACTTTTCAATAATTCCTTTCTAAGATCACGTTTCAAGATTTTTCCCGCATGGCTTTTGGGCATGTCATCCACCGTCACAAAAGCTTTGGGGACTTTATAAGGCGCCACTTTGGTTTTAAAGAAAGCCTTCAGTTGATGGGCGTCAATGGTCCGGTTCGGTTTGGGAACGATGACCGCCACCACCCGTTCCCCAAATTCCGCATCAGGAAGCCCCACCACGGCACATTCCTGCACCTCCGGCCGGGTATAGAGCAATTCCTCCACTTCACGGGGATAGACGTTCTCACCTCCCGTGATAATCAGATCCTTCAAGCGGTCCACGATATAGAGATAGCCCCTGTCGTCCAAAACCCCCATATCCCCCGAGCGGAACCACTCATCCCAAAACCCCAGAGCCGTTTCATGGGGACGGTTCAGATAATTTTTCATGATGTTGGGCCCGTGGATGCAGATTTCACCTTCTTCCTCCGGTCCCAGCAGGCTTCCATCAAGCCCCCGAATCTGCACCTCCACGAGATTCGCCGGTGTTCCCACAGAGCCCACCACATGTTGATAATAATGGTTGAAGGTGACCATGGAAGCGCTCTCCGTCATGCCGTAAGCCTCATGAATGTTCAGATCCATGCGGGTTTTCCATTCTCGAACCAATTCCGCCGCCATGCTGGCCGCGGCCGAAAAGCAGTACCGAACACTTTTCAATCGTTCCCGAAGGCCGTCGATGGAGAGCATGCGGATATATACCGTGGGAACCGAATAAAATTTGCTCACGTGATGCCGTTTAATGGCATCGAGGGCCCGATCCATATCAAAGCCCGGTTGAATCACCATGGAACCGCCGCTGTAAATGGTGGCGCCCATGATATGAATCTGGCCGAACACATGGTTCAAGGGCAGAAAACAGAGGCAGCGGTCCTCATGGGTGGAGCGCTCCGAAAATGAGACGTTCTGGTATGCGGTTTGAAGATTTTCATGGGAGAGCGGAACCCCTTTGGAAATTCCGGTGGTACCGCCTGTAAAAAGAATGACCGCGGCTGCATGCCGGTCGCAATAGACGGCCTTGAAATGGGGAGATCCTCCCGTAAGCAGGCTGTCCATACCGGTTGGGGTGCCGGGCGCCACCAGATATTCAATGCCGGTTTCATCTTTCATGCTCTCCAACTGGTTCAATCGGTCATCGGTGGTAAAGACGACTTTGGGGCGGCAATCCCGAAAGGTGTTGAAGATCTCGTCCCGGCTCAACGCACTGGCCGGCGTGGCAACCGCGGCGCCCACCTTCAAAGCCCCGAAATAGAAGACGAGCCAGTGATAGGAGTTGGGGGCGAAGAGCGCCACCGTATCGCCGGGAACAATTCCCAACCCTTTCAAACTGCCGGCCACCCGGCTGGCATCCTCATTGAATTCCCCGTAAGGGATGCTTTTGCCGTTTTCGATCACAGCGGTTCCATGGGGAAAATAGAACGCCGTTCGTTCAAGGTTAATTGCAATATTCACCAGAATTCTCCAGTCGCAGTTATGGTTCCAGCCTGCCTTCCCGAAACGCCCTGGTGTAGCCTTGACACCAGGGATCCTGATCCAATAAAACCTTTGCCGCGGCCAGTGCGCTCATCAACTTTTTATCCATAGGATCAAGGATAGCGGTGTTGAGTCCGGACTCCATGGCCAGCGTCAGGAACCCCCGATTCACCAATGACCGATTCGGCAGCCCGAAAGAGATATTGGAAAGGCCGCTGATGATATTAACGCCCTCCAGTTCACGTCGGATTTCATCGATGGCATCAAGGAGCAAAATCCCCGCATGTGTAAATCGGGGACGGTCATAATTAAATAATCAACTCTGTTTTGATCCGATAGTTATTTGACTTCGATATGACTTCACCCTTGCTAGCAGCTTTCATCATATCAACTTATTTATTTTCCTATGACCGTCCCCTGTTTTCCCATAGCTTTGGGTGGGCGAAGTGAATGTAAAAAGAATGTGAAAAAGATGCGAGATTTCAAAAATTCTGTGAAAAAATCGCATAGCGGATTTGTTTTGGTGTTTTTGCTTGACACAAAATAAACTTTTTGTCACGTTGGATCAAAATTAGTCTAAAAATTGAAATTTTTCAACCTAAAAATAATATGGTGAGCAGATACGCAACAGATTTGGTGATGAAACTGACAGGAGCGACTTCGAACCAATTGAAGTATTGGGCTCGAATAGATCTCATCGCCCGAGAAATAAACGGAAGACGGGCCAGTTACTCATTTAAGGACATAATCAAACTGAGAGTTCTTGTTTCGCTTCGAAAAAACGGTTTAAGTCTTCAAAAGATTCGCTTGGGTATCAACCGTCTCTCACAAATGCTTCCAGATGATGAACCACTATCGCGATTGATCATCTATACCGACGGTAGGGACATGATTGTCGCTGAGAAAGGCAAATATTTCAGTGCGATTACTGAGCAACAATATTTTCGGTTTGATACGGAGCAGATTGGAGCGGAGATCATAGAATTGCAGCGGAACGGCTGGTACGATCTTCCAACGCAAGCAGTTTCCCATGTAAACAATTAATCCCCTATCGCATAACCGGAAAGGGGAAAGGAGGCTAATAATGGGGTGACTGCATTCCAAATTGTGAAGGGTGAGTTACAACGCCTGGGATATTCCGGCGGTCTTTTACAGGAGAACTATGCCTTTGATGATGCATCGGTTGTCCAAAGAAATGAGCTTTGCATTCCCTTGGGGGCCTTTGCCCAGTGGCCGCCAAGCTATCGAAGTGCCTGCATAGGCGTTTTGCAGGCAAACGGCAGTGCAGGTCAGAGATTCGTCGCCACTTATCGGGCCTTTGGCGCACCCATGTTTCTTGAAGTCCATGAAGATCATGTCGTCCGGTACCGAATGGAAGCGGTCGGCCAGGCCGTTAAACTGGAGTCCATTCCCTCTCGGAATATCCCTAAAGCCTTTGAAAGCAACAAAGACAAGTGGAGCCCGGCGGCAATCTTCAGGGCAAAGGCCATCTCCCCAATATCCGGCCCTACCCAGCTTGATTTTTTTGATGCAGGCCTTCTTCCCGCTTTGAAGGGGATGATCCATAAAAAGCTTGATAGACTTTTGAAAGAGACCCTTCACTCGGTGGTCATCGCTTATGGGAAATCCACTTTCGGAAGCATTCCCGACGACATCGCACTTTTCCGTTTGGTTTTCCGATTTCTTGCTGCGAAAATTTTCAAAGACAAAAATCATCCAGGAGAATGGTCGTCCTCCGACCCACGAACCATCATAGATAGCGTTCAAAAATTCTATGGCCTCGAAAAAATTTCACCGGGCCGGATAATTGACGATTCTCATACCCAACAGGCCGCCTGGGACCATCTCAGAACCGCCTTTAATTTCCAGAATCTTTCCGAAGAGGACCTTGCATTTGTTTATGAAAATACACTCGTGAGCAAGGAGGCCCGCAAGGAGCACGGTATTCACGCCACCCCTTCGGTTGTTGCTGAACTGATCGTTTCTCATCTTCCATTTGAAGACCTGCCGCGGGCGGAACGTTTTGTGCTGGAACCCTGTTCGGGACATGGGGTATTTTTGGTTGCCGCCCTTCGGCGCTTGCGGGACCTGTTGCCTGCGTCTTGGACTGTTCAAGAACGGCATGTCTATCTCAAAGAAAGGCTGAGGGCAATCGAAAGGGACACCTTTGCCGGAGAGGTGTGCCGTTTATCTCTCACCCTCGCCGATTACCCGAATCCCAACGGTTGGGAAATCCTTGAGACCGATATTTTTGGCACGGATACCCTCGAAAATATGCTGCCAAAATCGAAAATCGTTTTGTGCAATCCGCCCTTTGAAGACTTCAATGAACAGGAACAGTATCAATACGCAGGGCGGATTCAAAGTGTTCACAAGCCCTATGAAATATTGCAGCGAGTCCTGGAAAACCCACCCGCAATGCTGGGATTTGTGTTGCCGAAATCGGCGATCATCGGAGGCCGATACAACGAACTCCAGAATCGAATCGCCGAGCATTACATAAATATTGAAACCGTAGCCCTGCCGGATCGGGTGTTCGCATTTTCGGATCAGGAAACCATGCTGCTACTGGCCTCACGGCACGATCCTGAGAAAGATGCGAGGGTTTTCACCAAGACATCCTGGGTTCAGGAAAAGGACCGAAAGTCTTTTCTTGAATCGGGTCATTTGCCCGAGGCTGTAGGAAAGATCACTTCAAGAGGGGTGATCAAGAAGGCGCATAAAGATCTTTGGAACCCGCCCTTGTGGGAGGTTTGGGAGTATCTCAGCGAAAATCCCAAGATAGGGGAGTTTACCGAAATTCACAGAGGAATAGAGTGGAATATCCCTTATAAGAAGAACTTGGAATTACTTATATCATCTACTCCCCGAGAGGGATTCAAGAGAGGCCTGGAGAAGGCTCATGGAAAGCTGGAATGCTACTATGCGCAGGGGTTTGTTTATCTTAATGTCCAAAAAAAGTATAGCCGTACATCCGCCCATTCCCTTCCCTGGGAAAGTCCTAAAATTATTGCTAACATGAGGAGGTTGAGCCGCGGACCGTGGAGAATAGCCGGTTTTTTGGATGTAGATGGGCTTGTCTGCTATCAAAGCCTTTTGGGGATTTGGCCCAAGAAAGGGATTGATATCTTTTTTCTTTCCGCCCTTATAAACAGCCCATTGTTAAATGCATTCCTCTATTGTCAGGAATATGGACGTAATAATACAGTTCGTACGCTGAGTAATGTTCCGACTCCATTTTCGGGGTTGCCTGAAGGTCGCAAATTTTCATCGTTGGTAAAAAAATATCTCAAAATTAGAGAGTCGCTTAGTAATGCATCTCCGAACGCAAGAGAGATTTTAACCAAAGGATGTTATGAAACTGTTGTTGAGGTTGATAGCCTGATTTTAGAAGCTTATGACCTCCCACCACGGCTTGAGCGTAAACTGTTTGACTTCTTCAGAGGATATCCCAGGCCTGTTCCTTTTTCGTTCCCCGATTACTTTCCAGCGGATTTCAAACCTTGTATCCCCCTTCGTCAATACCTGAAAATGGATTTGAAACAGGCCAGTGCCGGAGAACTCCTGAAAAAAATCGAACCTATCGATTCGGAGATTATTCACGAATTCGTTTTGGATCTTGAGGAGAGGCAAGCCTGATGGATGGTTATCTTCTGGACACCAATGCGGCAAGTGTACTCTGGGATCAAAGGCACCGGGAACATACAAAAATCAGGGGGTTTCTTCAAAGGTTTGCCAACGAACCCACATGGATTTCGGTTGTTGTTCTGGGAGAAATAGAATACGGATTGAAGATAGCCCCCCAAATGGATGAAGACCGTCAAAACGAAGTCAGGCGTCAAATGGCGAGGTTTCGCAAGTACTCGATGTGAACAAACACACAATAGAACCTTATTCGGATCTCAGGGCAGCCCTGTTTAAGGCCTACTCGCCCAGAAATAGCCGGGGTCGCCTGAAAATGAAATGGCCCGAAGATCTCCAGGAACGCACAAGCGCCAAAGAATTGGGCATTCAAGAAAATGACCTGTGGATCGCTGCCCAGGCTATTCAATACAATCTCGTGTTGATTACAGACGATCATATGCACCGACTTCAGGAAGCGTCGACAACTCTTGACTATCCACTTCAACTGGCTTCATGGAAATTTTCATGACACCGGAGACCACCAGAATCAGTTTATAACGGGGATGGGCGTGAAGCCCCATCACCGGAAGACACATATGGTGTTACCTAATCGGTAATCGCCCACCATTACGAATGCGTTGCGGTAACCGGGATGGGGATAACGGTTTTTCACATGGCGCATATTGAGGAAAGATTTGGGCTAATATTTCACCTTATCGAGCCCTTTCAGGTTCAATATGGTTCGCGCCTCATCAGGGGTAGCCGGTTCAAGACCCAGTTCTTTGCCGATTCGAATGATCTTTTCCACCTGTTCCCCGTTGCTTTTGGCTTTGACCCCCTTTTCCAGGTACAAGTTGTCTTCCAGGCCCACGCGGGTATTGCCGCCCATGATCAGCGCCAGGTTACACATGCGAAACTGCTCGCGCCCGGCCGCGCAAACCGACCAGACAAACGCGTCCCCAAACATTTCTTTCGCGGTGTTCAGCATGAACATCAGGTTGCTGACGGTCGCCGGTATCCCTCCCAGAATCCCCAGCACAAACTGCAGGTAAAGGGGCTTTTTGATGTGCCCTTTTTCCACTAGAAACGCCAGGTTATTGAGCATCCCCACATCATAGACCTCGAACTCCGGTTTGGTCCCTTCTTCGTTGAAATGCCGGCTGAATTGTTTCAGGGTCTTAAAGGTGTTGGGGAAGATAAAATCCTCGGTCATGCCCAGATATTCAGGTTCCCACGTATGTTTGAATTCCTTGATTTTATCCAATGCCGGAAAAATGGCAAAATTCATGGAGCCCGCATTTAAAGATGCCAGCTCCGGGCTGAACCGCTTCACCACCGCCACCCGCTGCTCAGCGGTTTGACCCAGGGCGCCGCCGGTGGTGGTGCAAATCACAGCGCTGGATCTGGTTTTTATTCTGGGGAGCAGCTCCGCAAACATTTCCGGTGTTCCGAAGGGTTTCCCTTCTTCAGGATCCCGCGCGTGGATGTGAACGACGGCAGCGCCGGCATCGCTGGCCCGCCCCGCCTCCTCGACAATTTCATCGGAAGTGATGGGCAGATACGGCGACATGGTCGGGGTATGGATTGCGCCGGTAATGGCGGCGGTTACAATAAACTTGTCTTTCATTTTCATATACTCCTTCGGGTTTTTGAAAAATGGATACCAATTTTCAATCATTGTGATACAGTGAAACACGTAAAATAAAATAGAAATGGAGAAGAAATCAATGAAAAAGGTAGCAATTATAGGTTGTGGTTCGTATATGGACAGCGGATATGGATGCCCCGGGGAATGGCGCTGCCTGAAGGCGGCTGCGCTGGGTGAAGGCCAGTTTGATGAGCCCTCCCAGGTGACGGCTTACGTAAAATGCGAATGCCCGGGACGAACCCTTGTACCCAACATGGGAATGGCCATGAAGCTTTCTGAAGTCAAACCCGATGTGATTCACCTGAGTTCTTGTCTTGCCAATGCCAAACCGGGTTGCCCCTATGGCACCGCCGAGGAGTTTGCCCACATCCTGGAAGACAAAACCGGGATCAAGGTGATCTCCGGAACCCACGACTACCATTAGGCTTTTTAAACGGTAGGGGCAGGTCTTGTGCCTGCCCTGTTTACCTTCTACAACCCCATGGAAAAAAGCATTGTATCGAAGGCTGTTTTGGGATAAACTAGACACGTGTTTTAAACTGCTTTTGGGCATGAGGTGAAACCCGGTGGGTTGGGGTTGCACCGGGCGTCATGTTATCAGATGAGGGGAGGAAACCAATTGGATACAGCGGTTCAAGGGATTGAAGATTTGACCGAATTTGCCATGCAGGCCATCCAGGAAACCGGAAAGGCGGCACTTTCCTATTATGGAAAGGCCAAACCCGGAGAAAGGTTTGATGAGGAGTTGGTCACGAAAGCGGAACTTCATTTGACGGAGTTTTTCCTGGACCGCCTCAGCGACCGTTTTCCCGAGCACCAGTTGTATGCAAACAACCAGGAAGATATGGGTTATTCCCATGAAGACAAGCGGTATTTATGGGTTTTCGACCCCTTAGATGGTGTGGCCAATTTTCAGGGGGGCATTCCGCTATGGGGAATGTCACTGGCGTTGTTGGAGAACTCATGGCCTGTTTTCGGCATATTTCATATGCCCGTAACTGGAGACCTGTTCCATGCCCGTGCCGGTGAGACGGCATTCTGGGGAGAACAAGAAATTCATGCGGCGCCACCCTCAGAAATCAATGACGAAAGTGTTTTGCTGACTTATGCGCGATTTAACCACCATTATCGCCCCTCTTTTGCAGGCAAGATCCGCAGTTTCGGTTGTACCTCCGCCCATATGTGTTATGTTGCCGCCGGTAGAGCCGAGGCGGCCATCATTGCCCGTGAAACGTTTCAGGACCTGGCTGCTGCCCGGGTGATTGTTGAGGCCGCCGGCCTGAAGATCTGCAAAATGGACGGATCAGGATTTTTCCTCAATGAATTCATGCACGGGAAAAAGATTGAAGAACACCTCCTGGTGGTGTCATCCGAAAGCCGGACCCGCATCCATGATTGTCTGAAACCAATCAATTAAGGCTCCGCTTCGTTTTCATTCAACTAAAAATTTGATAAAAGCATTATTGCGATTATATTTACCGGGTCCGGTCCCCGCCCCGCCCAGGGGTATTCTGTGAAGAAGACCATTAAACGGAGTTAACAAACATGGAAAAAATGCCGATCACAAAAGATGGGCTGAAAAAGCTGAGGGCAGAGTTGCTCTATCTGAAGAAAACAGAAAAACCCAACAACATCAAGGCGATCGCAGAGGCTCGTGCCCACGGAGACCTCAGCGAAAACGCCGAGTATCACGCTGCCAAGGAAAAGCAGGGGTTTATCGCCGCCAAAATCAACGAACTGGAGACCGCCATCGGACAGGCGGAAGTCATTGATATTAATGAAGGCCCCACGGATCGCGTGGTGTTCGGCCGGACCGTTTTGTTGTACGATGTTCAGACCGATAAGGAAATCACCTATCAGCTTGTGGGTCCCTATGAATCGGATCCCGAAAAGGGTCGCATTTCCATCAAGAGTCCGCTGGGGCAAGGCCTCATCGGCAGGGAGATCGGTGATGAGTTCAAAATTAAAATACCCCGGGGTGTTCAGGAATTTGAAGTACTGGAAATCAAGTGAGGTCCTGATATGGAAAGAATAGAAAAATTGCGTGCCGTCACCATACGCGTGAAAATAACGGCTCAATCACCCGAGGGAGAGGTGCAGGATCCCGTACGGCAGGAATTCGAGTTTCTTTACGGCGTGGAGCACCAGGTTCCCACCCTTGAAAAGGCATTGGCGGGGGCCGCGGCAGGTCATCAATTCAGTCTGGTGATCCCTCCCGGCGAACTTTATGATGCACATGACCCTGACCTTATCAGGGAAATTCCCAAAGAAGGCTTGCTTAAGCAACGGGTTCGGGAAGGTCAATATTACCGTCAGATGAAAATGAGTTCTCTGGTTCAATTTAAAGTGCTTGAAATTAAAGATGATACGGTTCTTGTTGATTTCAACAAGCCCATGGCCGGCATATCTGCTCTCATGGAAGGGGAAGTGCTGGCGGTTCGACAGGTCTCTGAGGAGGAAATCTCAAAGGTCGAGGAAAACCAGCGCAAAAGGGAGATCGGATGCGGATGAAAGATTCGGTCTGCAGAATTTTTATTCATGGACTGGAAAGCAGCAATAAAGGGACGAAATCTGTTTTTTTTCGCGAAAAGTTTCCGGATATGATCATCCCCACATTTGTGGGATCCCTTCCCGAACGGCTCTCAAAACTCCATGGATTTCTTTCGGGAAAATCGGACATCAGGATCGTGGGATCCAGTTTCGGCGGACTCATGGGCGCCCTGTTTGCCATGGAAAACGAAGACAGGGTCAAAAACCTCACCCTCCTGGCGCCCGCCACTCACATGATTCATATGGCGCCGGGGAAAATCCGGAAAATTTCTATTCCGGTGTGCATCTATCATGGCACCGAAGACCAAGTGATCCCCTTAAAAGACGTGGAAAAATCGGCCGGGGAGTTTTTTACGAACCTGACCTTTCACAAAGTACAGGACGACCACTTTCTTCACAGGACGTTTAGGACCATCGATTGGGAACGCCTTCTGGCGTAGGGGCAAACCCTTGTGGTTGCCCTACGTGTGGGGTGCCCTGTATTTTGGGTGCCCACAAGGGGCACCCCTACGATTTTTCCTTCTTTTCCGGGGTATCGAACTGCGATGCGTACCAGTCCATCTGACGGCAAACCCCCCGAATAATGCGTACCTCCCTTGCCCGCAGGGGCACCCTTGAGAGAAATCGACGAATATTCAAGAGCCAGTGTTCGGGGTTCTGGGGATCCAGAAACCCGATCTTTGAAAGCATTTCCCTCAGATGATCGTACATGCCCTCCAGTTCAAAGCTGTTGGCCAGCCGGGGAGGGTCGGTGTCTTGCTGGGTCCGGTCTGTGGCCAGAAACAGCTCATAACAGAAGATTACCACAGCCTGGGCCAGGTTGAGGGATGAAAAGGAAGCCGTGGGAACCGTGGCAATGGTATGGCAGAAACGAAGTTGGTCGTTACTAAGCCCCCGGTCCTCGGGACCAAACAGGATGCCCACAAGGTTGTTCAGGGAAATGGGAATCATTTGCTGTGCCAGAGACCTGGGGCGCGTGAGAGCGGGTCTTAAAGCGCCGATACGGGCGGTGGTTCCCACCAGGTACTGAAAAGGGGCAAGCGCTTCCCTCAGGTTCTTATAAATGTCCATGTCCTCCAGTACTTTTGTGGAACTGCCCGTGGCTGTTTTGCTCATGCGGTCCCTATCGCAGTTTTTGGGATCCACCAGCACCAGGCGATGCAACCCCATGTTGTGCATGGCACGGGCCACAGCCCCGATATTTTCAGGAATCTGGGGCTGAACCAGTATGATGCCCACATTGTCCAGAGTAATTTTTGACGTCATTTTTCCAACAAATCCAGAATTTCACTGTTGAGTTCGTCGCTGTCAAAAGAAAACGTGGCGGTCCCTTTCCTGACTTCAAATGAGATCAGATGGCATCCATACTGCGCTGCTACGGATTCCAGCATATCCTTGAACTGGCTTGCGTAGGGGTGATCCACCCCATCCACTTCCGATGAGAAAAGATCCACTTCAAAACAACCTGATGAAATTTTCATATGTGACGGCGCCTCCAGACCATAATTGTGCCCAGAGCCATGACAGCGGCTCCGGAAAGAAATATGGTTCCGAAATTGAAAAAGTCAAGCAGTAGTCCCCCCAATAGCGGCCCCGCAAGCATTCCAATGCTGTGCCCAAGGGCAAGGAGACCCATGATAGATCCCATGGCACCCGATTGCCGCCCTTGGATGACGCCGATGGCCATGATGGCGGGCAGGGAAACACCGCCTGCCAGCCCCAGGACACCATTGATGACCATCAGTTGTGCAAAAGAATCCGCATGGTCCAGAGAGAGCATGGCGCAGAGCGCCAGGAATCCGCCAAAAAGTGTCAGTGACCGCTTGCTGAAACGGTCCGCGGCATATCCCATGGGAGCTTGGAGCAAACCGCTGATGAGCACATTGACCATGACCACCAGACCGATGGCGGAACTGGAGAGTCCAATCCGGGAGCTGGCCAGCAACGGCAAAAAGGTCCATGTGATGCCGATACAGGTAGTAAAACAGGTGCGAAAGGCAAAAATGGAAAGTATGGACGGCATTTTGATCAAATCCATGTAGCCAGCTGGTTTTTTCCCGTTACCGGGGTCATTACTTTTTTTCACCCGTTCCGCTGGAAGCATAAAAAGGCATAGGAGAAAGCCCGCCAGCGTCAGGATCCCCATGCCCGTGAAAGACGCCTGTATATTGAGCCAGTCCTTAATCAGACCGCCCATCACGGGTCCCGCACTCAGTCCGCCAAAAAGGGAGATGTTGAACAACCCCATCACACGGCCTTCCTGACCAGACGGTATCATTTCCCCCACATAGGCCTGCGCCACGGGAAGTACCATGGCGGATGCAAATCCCTGGCCCAGTCGAAGTAAAATCAATGCCTCCACACTTTTGCTTGCGGCATAGAAAAGGGAGACCAGAAAATAGAGAAGAAGTCCGGTGGTGATAAAGGGTTTTCTCCCTTTCCGATCGGAGAGCTTCCCAAAGTAGGGAACGAAAAGGGTTCGGGTGAGAGAAAAAGCGCCGAAAATCAACCCGATCTGAAATCCGCCCGCCCCCAGTTCATGGGCATAAATGGGGAGCAAAGGCGCCACAAATCCCGCTCCCATGGCTGTGACGAAAATGGCGATGAAGAGGGTTGAAAAAATTTTAATATTGAGTACGGCCATGTCTTTTCCATTAAATGTATTAGCACCCATCTGCTAACGGCTGGGCGCCTTTCATGTCAAGAATTATCTCAACGTTTTCAAAAACTTTTATTGCCTTGTCTGTAATGATCGAATAAACTCCCGAAATTAAAGAATTACACATGTCTTGACCCCACATTCAGTGATTATGACGAAACTGGACTACATTTCTCTGTTTGTGATCTTTTTTTCCGTGATCACCATCATCCTTGGCATCATTAAAATTCACACATATCCGGGGAAGATCGCCAAAGCACGAAACCATCCTCAGGAAAAGGCCATTGAAGTCACATCCCTTTTGGGCCTGATCGTATTCCCCCTGTGGATGCTGGCACTCATTTGGGCCTACTCGGGAGCTGTTATCGGGGTTATGTATACCAAAGCCGATGATGAATTACCGACTGGCTCTTTGGAAGAATCGGATGAACCGCCTGCTGAACCAAATAAAAAAGACGAGGAACCCACTGAAAAAAGCACGTCCTGATACCCTACAATCCATATGGAACTTCTGATTACAATCGCCTATTTTTTTCTCGTCCGCTTGATATTTTTTGACTTCAAATTAATGAAGTTCAACCTGTTCTGGAAATTTATTGTTTTCGGACTCTGGGTGGGGGCGGTGTTGACGGAGATACTCAGCCTGGGACAGTATACCCCTTACAGCAAGGAGGCATTCGTTCAATCCTATGTGGTGCAGATGGCGCCCGAATACGGGGGACGGGTGAAGGAGGTCTTTATTACTTCCAACACGCCCATTAAAAAGGGAGACCCGCTTTTCCAGATGGATTCTGAGCCCTGGCAGAACAAGGTCGATGAATATGAGGCGCTCCTGGCATCCGCCGGAACAAATGTTCAAAAACTGGGCCAGCAGATTGTGGAAGCCAGAGCAGATGCGGCACGCACCCGGGCGACCCTCAAAGGGGCTATGGCCAAGCATGACATGATTCGAAGGGCAGCGGAAAAAAATGCCGTGAGCAAAATCCATCTTGAACAGATTGAACAACGGGTGGCGGCGCTGAAGGCACAGACCCTGGCGGATAAAGCGGCCGTCCGTGAAGCCCAACTTGCCTTTGACTCCGAGGTCGGAGATGAACACACGGAGATTGCGGAAGTCCTGGCCAAACTGGCCACCGCAAAATATCATTTAAACAGCACCATCATACGCGCTCCCTCGGACGGTTATGTCTCCAACTTGCAGCTCTATCCGGGTGCTTTCACCCGCCTCAAGAAGCCTGTGATGACCTTTATCAATAGCGAAGTGTACTGGATTGCGGCCAAAATGGACCAACGGGGCATTCAGCGGGTCAGGCCGGGCGATCACGCCGAGGTGGCTTTTGACATGTACCCGGGAAAAGTCTTCCCCGCAAGAGTGGTGAGCGTTATCTGGGCCAATGGCAATGCCCAGGGGATGCCCAGTGGTCAGATACCTACTGAAGAAGCGGTTAGCGGGGGGTTCGATTTTATGGTGAGGCTTCACCTGACCGAAGAGAATCCGGAGTATCCGATCCGCTTCGGCGCCAGTGGTCTGGTGGCTGTTTTTACCAAAGAGGCCCCCGATTTTCTGGTTCTATTGCGGCAGATTGAAATCCACTCGGAAAGTTATCTCAAATATCTTTTCAATCCATTTTAGATTGCATGATATTTTTTTGTGAAAAAGGGTTAAAGCGGTGATCTTGTCAAAGGCAAGGGCAGCCACTACAGTCATCATGGTTTTCCTGACCATCGTCTTTTCATCAGGCTGTGCACCGGTGGGCCCCAACTACCAAAAGCCTGAAATGAAGACCCCGGATGCGTGGCATGAAGCCATAAGCAGGGAAATGGCGAAGCAGTCCGGCGCGACCCTTCAAACATGGTGGAAGATTTTTGATGATCCGATCTTGAACGACTTGATTGAGAAAGCCCGACAGTCGAATCTGAGTTTAAAAATTGCGCTATCCGGTATTGCTGCGTCAAGGGCGCGTCTGGGCATTGTTTCCGGCCGGGAACTGCCCAACGCCAATGTTTATGGCTCGGCTTCCCGGTTCAAGCACAGCGACCACGGCCCGCTGGAACAACTGGCCCCGCCGAATGGGTTTGACGGACAGAACATGTTCGCTTTGGGCGTTGACGCCTTATGGGAGATCGATGTTTTCGGGCGAATACGACGTCAGATCGAAGCGGCAGGGGCTGAATACCAAGCGTCCATTGAGGATTACCGGGATGTCATGGTCACCTTGTTTGCCGAAGTGGCCCTGGCCTATGTTGAGATTCGTTCCTGTCAGCGCCAGATTCAATGCGCCGAAGCCAATGCCGCCACCCAACGCAAAATGCTGGAGTTGACCCGCGCCAGGTATAACAGCGGTATCAGCTCAAAACTGGATATGGCCCAGGCCCTGAGCAACCTCTCCAACACGGAAGCCGCTATTCCCCCATTCCGGATCCGCCTTCATTCGATCATCAATCGGATCGCGGTCCTCCTGGATATGAATACCGAAACCCTTCACGCAAAACTGGGTAAACCCGCGCCGATACCCCTTGCCAGAAAAAATATCGGCATCGGTGTTCCTGCCGACCTCTTGCGCCAGAGACCGGACATTCGCATGGCGGAAAAAGAGCTGGCCGCTCAAACGGCCTTGATCGGTGCCGCAACAGCGGACCTTTACCCCCGATTTGCCATTTCAGGATTTTTCGGGCTGGAAACCGGCTCTTTCTCGGATATGGGTGGAGGATCGAGCCTGGCCTGGGGCATCAGATCACCCATTAAGTGGAACTTTTTCAGCGGCGGCAAAACCCGCAGCAACATCGCCTTTCATAAGGAAATCGCTCAGCAGGATCTTTTTAAATATAAAGATACGGTGCTGAGGGCCATGGAGGAGGTCAAAAACGCCATTGTCGCCCACAAGCAGGAAAAAATCCGGCGGAACTGGCTGCTGGCAGCGGTGGCGGCAACGCGGGAAGCTGTGGATCTGGTCGTTGTCCAGTACGAGACGGGATTGACGGATTTCAACAATGTGCTGGTCACTCAAAAAAGCCTGTTTAACCAACAGGATGAGCTTGTGGTCAGCCAAGCCAATGTGGTACTCAACCTGATCCGTCTGTACAAAGCGCTGGGTGGCGGATGGCCTGTTGAAAACGAGAGCGATGTATCATGAAACACTTTTGAATCATAATCCAATGTGAGACAGCTTCCTCGCTTGTCTCCATTGGGTGGTTTATGCCCATAACCTCTTTAAATTTTATATTTTACCTGAAATACCCCCCATCTTAGAAAATAAGCCTGATGGAATCCCTCCCTCAAGTGGACATCCATGGGATAATCTTCATGGCCGGGCTGTCTAAAAAAGCGTCCTTCTCCGGTGCTTGGCGATCCCGGGGTTTCTTGAGACACGATTGTATCATGGATCGGCTGATGGCCATGGATTTCATGGATAGACCCTGTGAAAGCGGTCAAAGTCTATCTGAAGCAGGGTTTTTACCCCCATGCGCCCGGCAAATTTGTTTGGCACGAAATCTGCTTAAAATATTCTCTATTATTTCCTTCAGGGGGTGTAAGGATGAGGCCGTGTGATGAAACCATTAAAAATACCATCTCTATTGCGGAGATGATGCTGAAAATTGCCGATGAAGGAGATATGGTGCGGGAAGATAATGGCTGCGGTGTTCTCTATGGTGTCTTAAGGGATTCCGCTTTCAAAATCAGAAAACTGGCAGAGGCCGAGAAAAATGCTCACATCAGAAAGGGATGGTGGAAAACCGATTCCAATAGAGGGTGAGTGCAGTTTTCTCAAATGATCGATTGTTAGCGGTGAAGGGGGGTGGGGAACCATGATGGGATTAGAAGAACTCAAAAAAAATGACGAGCTTGTCGATTCTATCGATTGGAGTATGACCCCTGAAGAAGCTGTAAGACTTTATCTTGAATGGGGTAACAACTGGAGTAGGGGATACGCCATGGTACGATCCAAGGATGATGAGTCCCATTATTTTGTTTTAAACACATGGGAGGACTCACCGTTGATCTACTTTATCAAAAGGGATTATGAGGGTGCGGTTGAACTGGCAAAAATCGAGGTGCCTGAAGAACTGAAAAATGAAAACAAATACGACATTCCAACTGCCAAAGGCGTTTATGCCGTAGAGGGTGAGTTACAAAACTGGCTGAAAAAGGAATTGGATGTTGCATAATTTAAACTTTTATAGGAGAAAAAGATGGAGAATAAAATTCTTGAAGCGATGAAGAAGGCTGGCAAGCCGGTACGTCCCGGAGAGGTGGCTGAGATGATTGGAGAAGAGAGCAAAGAGGTATCAAAGGCCATCAGCAAATTGAAAAAGAGTGGGTCGGTCATTTCGCCCAAAAGATGCTATTATTCGTTACCTGATCAATAAGGAGAAAACAGCATGGCAACACCCGAGCAGATGTACCAGTGCCAGACCACAAATTGCGGCTATATCTACGATCCTGACCGAGGTGACCGAAAAGGCAAAATTCAAAAAGGGACACTTTTTGACGATTTGTCCGATGATTGGAAATGCCCCGTTTGCGGCGCCGGAAAAAGAATGTTCAGGCCGCTCGCCGGGCCTGGGTCGGTTGCGGAATCCTAATCTTTTAATCATTGAATCAAAGGAGGTACCTACTTATGGACCTGAAGGGTAGTCAAACAGAAATAAATCTATTGACCGCATTTTCCGGTGAATCCCAGGCAAGAAATCGTTACACTTACTTTGCCAGCAAAGCCAAAAAGGAAGGTTTTGTTCAAATCTCATCTATCTTTGAAGAAACCGCCAGCCAGGAAAAAGAGCACGCCAAGAGACTGTTTAAATTCCTCCAGGGAGGAGATGTTAAGATCTCTGCCGCATTCCCCGCTGGCGTTATCGTGAGCACCATTGAAAACCTCAAGGCATCAGCTGCCGGAGAACATTACGAACATACGGAGATGTATCCTGGCTTTGCGGTCATTGCCCGTGAAGAAGGGTTTACGGCCATTGCCGATGTTTTTATGGCGATCGCCGTGGCTGAAAAACAACACGAAAAGCGTTATAATGATCTGGCTGCAAACATTGAGGCGGATCGTGTGTTTAAAAGGGACACGGGAGAGGTGTGGCGATGCAGAAACTGTGGCTACATTCACACGGGCAATGAAGCGCCTCAGAGCTGCCCCGCATGCGCCCATCCGCAGGCTTATTTTGAACTGCTGGGTGAAAACTATTAAAACCTAACGAAACATAAAGGAGGGTATTATGGCTGAACGGATGGAAGTTTATAAATGCGAAGCATGTGGAAATATCGTTGAGGTGTTGCATGGTGGCAAAGGGGATCTGGCATGCTGTGGTCAACCCATGGTGCTTTTCAAGGCAAATACCGTTGATGCCGCCAAGGAAAAACACGTACCGGTAGTTGAAAAAACCGCCGACGGCGTGACAGTCAAGGTGGGTGAAGTGGCGCATCCCATGGAGGAAAAACACTATATCGAATGGATTGAAATTATTGCCGATGGCTCGGTTTATCGACAGTTCTTGAAACCGGGTGACGCACCCGAAGCAACTTTCAAGGTGACGGCGGATCAGGTCACGGCGCGGGAGTATTGCACCCTTCACGGTCTTTGGAAGGGTTAAATGCTTTTTCCGAAAAGAAGTCCGGAAGAGGTCAACAATCCAAATGATTCGCTTGAATGAAAGGGGTCGATTATGTCAACGCCACAGCATTGTCCGGGTTTTGAGCAAGCTAAGAATTTGAAAGCCTTTACTTGTAAATGCCCCAACTGTGAAAAGGAAAAGGAAATCTTTTCAGATGAGTTTGGCAAGGAGCATACATGCTCCGGATGTGGAGAAAAAATAGACTTTGCCCAATGTACCCTTGAGGCCGGTGCTTAGAGAGTCCTTGAATGCTCTTTCATAATCCCAGTCCTCGCAACTAACCCTGATTCCGGTCCCTTGCGAGGACTGATTGTCGTGGACGGTAATCTTCTCACAGAGTCGCACATTCCGGGAGAAATATCCTTGAAAGGACGTATTCGCAAGGGGCGGATTCTCGAAATACTTTCTGGAAGTAATGCCGCCGCCGGTTTGCTGGAATTAGGACGCGATTCACCCAGAAAAATTGTCAACGGTCTTTTTCCCCTTCTTTACAGTCAGGATGAGATCGTCAAGTGGCGTGCTGTCACATTCATGGGCCTTTTTGTCCGGAACCTGGCTGAAGAAGACATGGAAAGTGCCAGGGATGTTGTGCGGCGTCTCATGTGGAATTTAAATGATGAATCGGGAGGCATTGGGTGGGGGTCGCCCGAGGCCATGGGTGAGATTCTGACCTGCCATGAAGGGCTCGCCGGAGAATATGCACCCATTTTACTTTCTTATGCAAATAGGGATGGTAATTACCTGGAACTGCCCATGTTGCAGCGGGGGCTTCTCTGGGGAATTGCAAGGTTTTCGGAGGTAAGGCCGCATGTTGTCAGGGGTTCAAAATCTCATATTTTCCCCTACCTCGAATCAGATGATCCGGCTGTCAGAGGGCATGCCGCCCGGATTGTGGGGTTGATCGGAACGATGGAAGACCGGGACCGCCTTTCGCCCCTGGCAGGGGATAGTTCAGACTATACGACCTTTTTTAATCATCGATGCATGCGGTGTAATGTGGGAGAGACGGCCAGGGATGCACTCTTAAATATTGAGAAAAAAAGCTGAATAAAGAAGCAAAAAAGTGCCACTCTTGACTTAGGTCAAAGCAATGGTCGTATGGCTGCTGTATCGTCGGCAACGAATCATGGGCAAACCAAACCGATAGATCGAAACATAAATCAGAATCTTTAAAATGAAGGGAAAGGAGAAACATCATGTTTTGTTTTCAATGTCAGGAAACGGCGAAAAACCAGGGATGCACCGTTAAGGGTGTGTGTGGAAAACCGGAGGAAACCGCCAATCTGCAGGACCTGCTTATCCACGTGTTGAAGGGCATTGGCGTTTATGGGGAAAAGGCCGCTGAACTGGGGGTCCTGGATCAAGCTACCGGGAAATCTGTTTCGGAAAGCCTTTTTTCCACCATTACCAATGGAAACTGGGATGATGACAGGTTTATTTCCCGGATCAAAGAGGCGTTAAACGTCAGGGAAGATATCAAGAACAAATTTCTGGCCGCTTATCAGGAGAAGAATGGACAGGCTTTTTCAAAGGCTTTGCCTGATGCCGCAACCTGGTTTTCACAAGATACATCCACATTCCAGGCCAAGGCCAAAGAAGTGGGCATTATGGCTACCGAAAATGAAGATGTCCGGTCCCTCAGGGAGCTGCTGATTATCGGACTTAAGGGTGTGGCTGCCTATGCGGATCATGCGGCTATTCTGGGGTACGAAAATGATGACATCTATCGGTTCTTTATGGAAGCATTGGCCTCCACCACCAAGGATTTGACCGTTGACGAAATGGTGGGAATGGTACTCAAATGCGGGGAGATGGCGGTGACTACCATGGCCCTTCTGGACGAAGCCAATACGAGCACTTACGGCCATCCCGAGCTAACGGAAGTAAATATCGGGGTGGGCAATAACCCGGGCATTTTGATCAGCGGCCATGACTTGAAAGACATGGCGGAATTGCTGGAACAAACAGAAGGTACGGGCGTGGACGTATACACCCACGGCGAGATGCTGCCGTGCAACTATTATCCAGCGTTCAAAAAATATGATCATCTTGTGGGAAACTATGGCAGTTCCTGGTGGCGCCAGAACGATGAATTTGAATCCTTCAACGGTCCCATCCTTATGACCACCAACTGTCTTGTTCCCCTCAAAAAGGAAAATACCTATCTGAACCGGTTATTTACCACCGGCATGACCGGTTACCCGGGCGCCAGTCATATATCGGACAGGGCTAACGGGGGCGCAAAAGATTTCTCCGGAATAATCAATCAGGCCAAAACATGCCAAGCTCCCACCGAAATTGAAACCGGCAAGATTGTGGGGGGCTTTGCCCGCAACCAGGTCCTGGCACTGGCGGATAAGGTGGTGGATGCGGTCAAGAGCGGCGCCATTAAACGGTTTATCGTCATGGCCGGATGCGACGGACGCTTTAAATCCCGAAATTATTTCACCGAAGTGGCTGAACAGCTGCCGAAAGACGCGGTTATTCTGACCGCTGGTTGCGCAAAATATCGCTATAACAAGCTGGATCTGGGCGATATCGGAGGAATTCCACGGGTGCTGGATGCGGGGCAATGCAACGACAGCTATTCCCTGGCCGTGATTGCCTTAAAATTACAGGAAGTGTTCGGGCTGGATCACATCAATGACCTTCCCCTTTCTTTTGACGTCGGGTGGTATGAACAGAAAGCGTGCGCTGTTCTCCTCGCACTGCTCCATCTGGGTGTCAAGGGCATCCGTTTAGGGCCGACACTCCCGGCATTCGTATCCCCGAACGTGCTGAAAGTATTGGTTGAGAATTTTGATATTAAGCCCACCGGTGAAGTGGCTGCGGACGTTGAAGCCATGATGGCGGGAAATTAACGGCTAATTGAAGGTCATGCGACCGAAAAGCCGGTCGCATGACCTTTTAAGTCAGAGGGAGAAAGAGAATGAAGAAAGTCGATATCTTCGCGGAAAATGATTTCAATGACCTCCACATGAGCCGACTGCTGGTGCATGACTCCCAGCACTTCAAAATCCTGAATTTCAATTTTAAGCCCGGCCAGGAGCTTCCCATTCATTCCCATAACATTGAGGGCCAGTTGAGCATCGTCGTTCTGGAAGGAGAAGGGCTTTTCCTCGCAAAAGACGGCGAAACCATTACCGCCAAAGCGGGCGATATTCTCGTCAGCGACATCAGCGAACCCCATGGAATACGGGCTACGGGTTCAATGCGCGTTCTCGTGACCATTGCGCCCCCCATATAAAAGATAAAAGGCATTATTCTATTTCATTCAGGGAATCCTTGGTATCGAGGATCAGGACCCATCCTTCGATTTCCCCATCCACTTTCAGAATTGAAACAGTCATCTGGACGGTGATGTTGTTCATGATAACGGCAAGGGATTTCCGCCTCAGTTGTGTGTCACGTGCGACCCTCTTCAATCCGGTCAATATTTTCTTCTTTTCATCTGATGGAAAGACCTCGGTTATGCGATGGGATAATACTTCCGAGAGCGTTTGATTCAAGATTTTCAGACCCAATGTATTCGCAAAGACGATTCTGGCGTCTCTTTCAACCACAATGATTCCCATTCCGGCGCTTTCAATAATTCCCTGTTGAAAACTCAAGGACTCCAGCAAATCAACCGTCGCCTGTCGACGAAAGATCGTTTTCTGATCAAACAGGTCTTTATCCGACGAAGAGAGAAAAGGGGCGTCTTCAACGAACGCCATGAATCTGCCCACATATTCGGGCATTTTTTCAATGGGTTGTTTCTGAAGATAATAGTCTGCGCCCACCTCTTTTTGCAATTCCCGCAACTCGATAATGGAATCCGACATACCGATGATTGAAAACTCAGCATCTGGATATTTTTCGCGTACAAAATCAATGAATTGCATGCCGTCAATCCTGGGCATGATAATGTCGACGAAAACATAATTCACTATTTGGTTTTCCAAAACGGCTATACCTTGTTTGCCGTCATAGGCTTGAAACACATTGAGACCCCTCTCTTTAAGCAAATCTCCCAGGAATTTCACAAAAAAGAAATCATTATCCACAATTAAGGCATTTTCTGGCATGTCAGACCTCGGTTTTATCGAAAAGTACTGGTTCTGATATATCTAGTGTCCGTCCACAAATGAGAAAATTTGTTCGTGTTCCATTTGTGGATGGGCGCTATCTATTTTGCAGTTCATTGCTATTTGATGCAGATCCGCCGCACCTCATGGATATCTGTCAATCCTTTAAACACTTTTTCAATACCATCCTGCTTCAAGGTTGTCATCCCTTCTTTCAAAGCCTGCGACGAAAGGATTTCAAGGTCTGCCCGTTCCTTGATCAATTGTTTAATGCGGGGTGTGCCTTCCATGAGTTCATGAATCGCCATTCGCCCCTTGTAGCCGGTTTGTGAACATTCCTCGCAACCCACAGGTGCAAAGAGGAGCAGCTTTTCAGAGTATTCAATTCCTGTTGCGTTGAAATATTCAATCCCGTAATCTTTTACAATCTCATCATACGCTTCTTTTGAAGGATGATATCCCTTACGACAGGCAAGGCAAAGCCTGCGAACCAGCCGCTGGGCCAGAACGCACTGGAAAGCGTCCGAAAAATTGAGGGTATTCAACCCCATATCCAGCAACCGGGTGACCGTCTCCGGCGCACTGTTGGTGTGCAGGGTTGAAAACACAAGATGCCCGGTAAGTGAAGCCTCCACAGCGATGGATGCGGTCTCAAAATCCCGCATTTCACCGATCATGATCACATCGGGGTCCGCCCTCAGAAAAGATCGCATGACCCGGGAAAAATCGAGGCCGATTTTAGGTTTCACTTCCACCTGACTCATGCCCGGCTGGGTGATTTCAACGGGGTCCTCTGCGGTCCATATTTTGATGTCCGGTTCATTGATCACGCCTAATGCCGCATGCAGAGCCGTGGTTTTTCCGGAGCCCGTCGGCCCTGCCGCCAGTATTAAACCATGGGGCTGTTGGATCATTTTTTTGAGAACCGTCATGTTTCGGTCATTGAGGCCCATATCCTCCAGCTTCATGGCATCGGGATCGGCCAGTATCCTCAAGGCAGCAGACTCAACCCCCCCTGCGGTGGGCAGGGTGGCCAGCCGCAGTTCAAAGGGTCGGATGCCTTTGCGTTTAAACTTGATTTTTCCATCCTGGGGCAATCGCTTTTCAGCGATATCCAGACCTGCCATGATTTTAATTCGCGAAATCATGCCTCTGGCCATGCTGATGGGCACTTCGATATAGTTCTGACAAACCCCGTCCGTTCGAAAGCGGATATGGGTTTTTTTGGAAATAACGGAAGGCTCGATATGAATATCTGATGCATTGTTCCTGAAAGCGGTGACGATCACCTGGTCAATCAATTTGACGATTTTACTTGAGGACTCGTTCAGCGTATGATCGACCTCGTCTTCCTCCTCTTCCTCAAAGCTGACAAAGGAAATCATGTCCAGTTCTTCGAGCATAGCTTCATCGGGTTTTTCGGGTTTATTTTCGAAGAAATGCTGAATAAACCGCTCAATATCCTCCCTGATACCCACCGAAAACTCAATTCGGGTGGCTTTCATCAATCCGGTAACCTGATCGATTTTCCTCAGGTCCCTGGGATCATCCATGAGAATTTCCAAGCCCTTTTTACTCCAACTCAAGGGCACCCATCCGGCGTGTAAAAGATAGGCCTGTTTTAAATTACGGATGATCTCAACGGGAACCGGCAAATCCGCATCAAAGGTTCGAAATGGACAATCATAGAATTCAGAAAGGGATTTTCCGATGGTTTCCCGACTGACCTTGAAATGATCGATCAGCACAAATTCCACGCTTTTGTCTATTTTTTTAGAAATTGTCAGGGCCTGCTGAAGCTGGGAAAGGGTTACGCTTCGCTTCTTAAGGAGATAACTGTATCTGGAACCGGGGGAAACCGCTGACAGACCGAGTTTCAATTTCTGCGCAATTTCGCGGTTTGCAGGATCCAGTTTCGAAGCGGATTTGAACTGATCAAGGGCCAGGTCTTTATGCCCCCCGTCTTCCAGTTGAAGCCCCAGTGAAAACCGGATCTGGGCCAACTGTGGACTCTGAAGGTCCAGTTTCCCAACTACCTGATGGAGTCGCTTCACGACATCATCGGGATGAACCAGATTCAGCAGGCATTCCACAAAATCCGGAATGATTTTGATTATGGGATAATCTGTTTCGAACAACTTTTCATATTCAGTGACGGCTTCATTCATCAACCCCAACTGCTTGAAGGCCAGAGCATTATCCAGTATGCCGCTTTGTCCGTCGACGGCAATTGCCTCCCTGATGACCGAAATTTCTTTCTGGGAGATCGCTGGGGCGTGGGTTTCCTGGCTCTCGATTTCCTTCTTCAGAACCCGAATCGATTTTTTGATGAATTCCGTGTGCTTGGTATCATCATTTGGAATTGCCGCCAGGACTTCATCATAAACGATCAAGGATTCATTGAGTAACCCCATGGAACGATAAATTTCAGCTTCTTTTATTCCGGTATCAAAATCCATCTTTCCAATACCTACAAAAACGGCAAAAGCCGGTCCGCAGTTTCAAAATGATCTTTAACGCTATAATGAGACTAAAGAAAACTACCAAACAGTGTCAAGAAGTAAGTTGTGCCGCTTATCTCAAAAAGTTGCTTGACGGGTTCCGGTTTTTTTGAATATGCTGATTACGGAGACGCGATCATATGGCCAATCTCAACTTCAAAACCAAAGAAATGGAATGTAAAATCGTATTCTACGGGCCCGGACGGGGTGGAAAAACGACCAACCTGGAATATATTTTCAAAACCTACCGGAAGCAGACGACCGGGGAAATGATTTCCATTAATACAAAGGGCGATCGCACCCTTTTCTTTGATTTTCTACCCCTTAAGCTTGGAAAGATACGGGGCTATGACATACGGGTTCAGCTCTACACGGTCCCCGGTCAGGTGCGGTATAACGCCACTAGGAAAGTAGTTTTGAGAGGTGTTGACGGATTGGTGTTTGTGGCCGATTCACTTCTTCTAAGGCGTGAACACAATATTTTGTCGTTACAGAATCTTCAGAAAAACCTCAGCGGGTACGGCTTGAAAATTTCGGAAATTCCTTTGGTACTTCAATACAACAAAAGGGATCTCCAAAAAGAGGGGATCCGTCTGCTGTCCGTGGAAAACATGGAGAAAGACATGAACCGTCAATTGCAGGTCCCTTCTTTTTCCGCCAGCGCCTTCAACGGCCAGGGCGTTGGTGCCACCCTGAAAGAGTGCCTGAAGCTTACCCTGCAATCCCTTCAAAGCAAGCTGGAGGATAAACCATGACCCGGGACAAAACAGCGCTGAATCCCGTTCGTCCCAGCCGTTGGCGCCGGTTTCTTGGGTGGCTGTGGGGATTCTGGCCTCACTGGCCCGTGGCGGCCGCCATTGTGGCAGGGGGTGCGTTGAATATCCTGAGAAGCTTCAATTCCGAACATTTACCCTTCAGCCAGATCAGCCCATTTATGGGACTGGAAAAGTCCCTCGCCATTCTGGGCAGCAGCACCCAGGCGATCCTGGGTGTGGGACTTGTGCTGGTGGGTTTCGGGCTGGTCAGAAGGCTGACCACCGCCTGGTCATTTTCCGTCATCCTTCTGCTGATAACCCTCGGGGTAAATCTGGCCCAGCACCACTGGGGAGAGCGGATCATTTTCCCCGGCGTAATGCTTCTGGTGATGATACCGCTGAGGCGTTATTTTGACCACCAAACCAAACTGGCCACCTATATCATCTCTTTGACCGGTGTTTTCTCCATTCTGGCTTATGGTACTTTCGGCAGCTATTTGCTTGGGAACGGTTTCCATCCGGCTGTTCATGACCTGACAACATCTTTCTACTTTACCATTATAACCCTTTCCACCGTAGGCTATGGTGATATCTCACCCATCACGCCCGAAACGCGTCTGTTTGTGGTGTCGCTGCTGGTTGTGGGATTGAGTGTTTTCGCCACCGCCTTTGTGTCTGTTCTGGGTCCGGCCATTACGAAAAGGTTGGGCCACATCTTAAACCCTGAAGGAGGCCGAATGAAACTGGAAAAACACATCATTTTGGCGGGGGAGGGTAACATTGCCAGCAATACCGCCGCGGAACTGGAAAAAAGGAAACTCTCTTTCGTTCGTATCATAAACCAGAGCGAGAATGCACTCACACCCGGGAAAGGCGACATCCTTGGAGATCCCATGGATGAGGCGGTACAGCTGAAAGCCGGTGTTCGAAAAGCGGTGATGGTTATTGCGGCGGGGGATAATGACGGCGATAACGCCTTTATTACCCTGTTGGCCAAAGATTTGAACCCGGAAGTGCGGGTGCTGGCAGTGGCCAATGCCATCAATGCCATTCGAAGGCTTAAACTGGCCCGGGCAGACCTGGTTTTTGCACCGGCAGCAGTGGGCAGCCGTCTTCTGGCCGACCTGGCTCAGGGAGATCGGATTTCCGATGAGTTTCGGGATTTGCTGGAAGGCGGGGAAGTCGGGTGAAAGCGGTATGGACTGAAGAGGGGAGGGCAGGTTCTTGATTCAATTCAAGGTTTGAGATGCCAGTATAAGGCCCTGTCTACCCTGCCGTCTATGAGAAGTTTAACTTTCCACTGCCCCCCTTCCATGTGACGTCCGGTCTGCAGTTCCGACCAGAAGGTTTCTCTCGCGCCCCATCCCCGCAGATCAAATGTTTCCCGCTTCACCTCTTTTCCGGATGGATTGATCCACGCGACTTCTAGCTTGTGCGGCGCATTCAGGATCTTGCTTTCAGCCCACAGGTAAATCCTCTCCCCCGGCGAAAAGACGTTCTTCCGACTTTGAGAGGTGGGCGGGATACTGTCCAGCAGGAAGGCCTGACCGATGGTTGAACCTGCAGACCCGGCGGAAAGACTTCCCCAGGTCGTCGACCCTTTCGGTTTTCCGGCCGTTGGGGTACTCAAGCTGCCCGCTGCCTGAACACATTCCGTTAGTTCTGAATTCCATTCATATCCTTTATTACAAACATATTCTGAGCCTAGGAGATGGGCATTAGACGGAGCATATTTCTCTACGCAACCTTTTTCATTTGCCTGTGGATTTTCCGGAGCGCAAACCTCATTGGGATAGCAGGTACACGCTTCGTAATTCTTGCAGCTCTTACCTTTTTCTGGTTCGCATCTGCCGGGTACGATTGGCGATCCCCTTGTGAGCGGTTTCATCTCGGCTTTGTCTAAAAAAGCTTCTGTGGTAAGCTGTCCATTGAGGAACCTCCGAGCATCTTTCGGCTCTATTGTTAGTTCTATTACCTGACCGTCGTCAAAATGCTGATGTATGCAGACGTTTTTTTCGGTAGACAACCTGCTGCTTACGATTCGTGTGATCTCAGCGACCCTTATGGCCTCTTCATCAAGGGTCTTAAATTCTGCCAACGGTTGTATATATTTAACCAGGATACTGTTTTCTGAAAAGGAGACGTCTATTTTGTTTAACCCATATGAAGACAAAGCCTGGGACACGGCTTGTTCGCCTCCCTGCGCAAATGTCATTTCGCAAAACGCCCCGGTACAAAGCAAGAGTGAAATTGTTATAAATCCAAGTATTATAATTCTGCGATTGATCCTGCGATTGTGCTTCATATTCCGCACCTCCTATGGCTTGGTCTTCTTGACCAGAGGCCTTATTCCCCACAATACACCCACGTCACCCCAGTACGTCCCGCCATCTCGAATCAAAAAATCAAGCATCGTGTTATTGTCCAAGGAGTGGCATGCGTGAATGTACGCATAATCAAGACCACAATTCCAACCTGATGCCTGCATTTTTTGCGCTGTCATTTTTCCAGCTTCTTGATGGGTAATATTATATAGCTTTTGATAATTAGAGCGTGTTGCATTAAACACACTTCTCCAGAGTTTTTCTGCAGTATTCTCTCCCCCTAAGCTTGGTATGTACTTGCTGAGGTAATTAGATATTAAAGGGACTTTGGACTCGTCTATCATTGCTCCCCCATGACCGAAAAACGCAATTGCTTTTGTCGACGGCCTTGCCAAATACTTAGCGATCTGGGTTTTGTCAGGAACCCATTGGTTTTCCTTTATTTTAGGCAAATATGTAAGTTTACCTGACAACGGAACGGTTTTTACATGATATTTGTATCCCTTGAATTTTTCTCTAATGAACTTCAGTTCGTCTTGGGTCTGAAGTTGATGCCACCAGGTATAAGCAGGGTCGTCATTGGTTGTAAAAATAATAGCCATTTTGGGGCTGCACCCTGTTTTTGGGTCGCTTAATTTATTCAGGGGATCGCATATTTCTTCCGCTTTACATTGGGAATCCTCCGGGCAGTTGAAACAGTTTTCACAATATGTATTCGGATCAGAACATTCCAGATCTCCATCTCCGCAACCTGAAACCAGGATAGAATGGTATCCAGGATCATATCCCAAGTGGGTAGAAGCCCCCAAATGTTCGGCTTTCACCTCTATCTTCAATTTCCCCTCTGCAATCGGTTTTCCAGTGGTCTTTTTTCCCCAGGGAATGGTGCAAGAGTATTTGCCGGGTGGATCCTGCTTGCCACAGGATACCACCGGCTTTTTCCCCGATTTCAAACGAGTAGCAGTGATCGTCAAATCGGTGTTTGAAGCCGCTATGCCTTGGCTGTCGGTAACCGTAATGGTGCATTCCACCGTTTCGCCAATGAGATAATGTGTTTTGTCAGTTCTTATTTTAACGAGTAATGCTTTCTTCCCCACACTAAAGCTTGTGCTTGCACTTTTAGGGGGATATTTGGAACAAGATGCTTTGGCAATAACCTTGTAATTCATTGGCTTGGAAGACGGGGGAATTGGAAACACACGTGTATACTTCCCGAACGGGTCAGTGTTCGTTGAAAGCAACGTACCTTCGACGTTAATCTCCACCTTAACAAGGTCCAACCCGCCTTTTTCATCCCGCACACTACCATGGATAAGCACTTTTTCCCCGGGAGAGTAGGTCTTCAATTTCGTAGCAACACTCACTGCCATCCCCGCTTGAATGAGCACCTGGGTTGAAACTTTTTCGGTCTTACCGCAGTTTCCGTCTGATACCGCCACGGTTATCTTATATTGCCCGATGGGCGGATTTTTCCAGGAAACTGTGTTGGTCATCTGAGCATTGCCGGTGGCCACTCTCCCGTTCCATGGCACCTTTAGCCTGTTTCCTTTAGAGTCGGTGACCGACCATTTCATGGTGAGTGGGTCACCCTCCGGATCCGTGGCTCTTGCCACCAGTGTGATGGTCTGGGATGGGGTGGCTTTCGGGGGTGAAGCGGTCAGGGTAACTTTCGGGCAATTGTTGGTCGGCGGAGGCGGGGGTGGCTGGACCGTAAGGCCCAGGCAGGGGAGCGCTGCTATTCTGTTGATGATTTTTTCCACAGTCGGATCCTGGTTCCCGGGAGCCCCACCGGATCGTCCGGGATAACTGGTGTAATAGGATAAAGCAAACTGCCCCTTATGAACCAGGTAATAAGGTCTTTTTCTGTCATCGGTCCTGAATCCTTCATCGCCGAAACCCAGCTTTACCATGCCGGACTTGGTTTGACCTTTCGTGTTGTCGAACCCATACCCGTGGACTTTTTTGCTCGCCTCTTTGGGCTCCAGGTATTCGGTTAAGGTTACGCTGACCGATCGACTTGTTGCCGCCCCCTGCCACCTCATGGAAAACGTTCGAGTGCCATCCTTATTCAATGTGGGGCCGTTTTTTGTGAGAAGCTGGTCGTTAACATCTCCCAGGTCCCTGGAAGTGGGAAAGACGGCCCAGATCTCGCTATCGGTGCATGGCCTTTGCGCATGCGCCACCGTCGCCTCCGTGATGAGGAGCAGAAGAATAAGCATAACCGCCACTGAAAGCGTTAAGGATAACAAACGGTTTATTCTGCACATGTTCTTGAGCCCCCGTTCAATATTCAGCATTTTTGGACCGGCAACTACTTTTTATTTCACACATAACCCACATTAAAATCAAGCACACGCCTACCACGCCTCGCCCACTTTCTCCAGATCAGGCAGAAGCCGTTCGGGTGCCTTGTCTTTGATTGTGCGGATCAACACCCGTTTGGTCTCTTTAAATCCCGGCTCACTCAGGCTTTTGATGCCACTATTGGTCTGGATGATCAGTTTGGTCTGAAGCTTCCGGGGTATCATTGCCCCCCCGCGACCCGCAACCGTATAGCTCTCCTTCAGATCAAATCCCTGGATGTCTTCCCAGATCAACACCTTTGATCCTCCGGGATAGTGGAGTGTGAGGCCTTCGCTTGCCACTTCGACACTCTGACTGAACTGGTTGGCGGCAAACAGGGCGCAAAACGCGGTCACAGGCAGGTAAGCAATGGAACATAGTCCCCTAACGACCTCATCATTCATGAAAGACGTCATGGCAAAACATTTGCTCATCCCGTATTCGATCAAACAATAGGCCCCAAAACCGATGAACAGGATGAAGATCCCATCCCCGATAACAGCAGACCAGCCGGGATTGAGGTTTATCCCCGGACGTCTTCGGTAGATGCCTCTCATGGCGAAGAGCCCTGAAAATAGAAAAACCGCTGCAAAGAGGTACCTGCCGATTCTAAACCATTCAATGTCCATGGGGACACGTTCGGGGAGCGCCTCTGAAGCGCCGATGATCAGATAATTGCCCATGGAAAAAACGGCCTTTTCCTGATCCGTGCCCAGGGCCCTATTCAGGCTGACCCACTCCTCCCAGTCCAATTTTGTGCGTTCCCTCTTGTAAAAGGCACCCCCGTTGACGGCCGAGGGAACCATATTCTGTTTCTCTATCTGACGCTGCATTCGTTCAAATTGCTTCATTGCGTCATCAATGGTCTTCATCCTTTCACCTGAGGGGGAACCGGCCGGCGCCGTTTTTTCTTTCGGATCGACGTCCTTTACCGACTGTACTGCCCTCTCCAGATTCTTTATATAGGCGGCTATCTCAGGGTATTTGGAAAGGCTTGATCTGGAAAGAGAGGGAACAGAAGGGGGTTCATTGAGCCCGACCAGGTACAATGTTCCCATGTCCCGGATGATCAACCAGGCCAGCTTAAAGGTTCTTCCGCCGGTTTCGAAACAAATCTCTCTTTGAGACTGGCCGAGCGTCCGTTTAATAAAAGCCTCCAGATTTCCGCTGTATAGGCTCACCTGGTTGGCTTCAATCGGAGAACGGCTCAGGGATGATACGGCCCTTTGTATTATTGGGAAAGAAGTCAAATCTTTTTCACTGACATGTGTGACGCCTTCTAAACAGGCAGGCCTTTGTGCCGAACTGCTCAATGCCACCGCAGAGAGATAGACAACCGGCTCGGTTGTCGAGACTATTTTTTGTTCGGTATAAGGGCCGGCAACAAAGGCAAGGAAGAGGCTTAGAGAAATATAACCCAAAAGCCTGTCCGTGTATGGATTCAATGGGTTCTCCTTCCGATAACGCCCGAGATATGTTAAAGCATGACAAAAAGATACCCTGCTCAAGCCGACAAATCAAGCATTAGTGATTTTTCATGCGGGCGTAGAAAAAACCGGGGAAAATGGAGGCTCTGGTATGAAAAAGATGATTGCCATCATCGCCATTTGCCTGGCATGGGGCTTTACGGGGTGCGAAAAAGAGATCCCCCGGGATCCGAATGTCGATGCTCAGGGCCACACACCGGCCACGCCTGTAACCGCTGCGGCAAATGAACAGGTGTTGGAGGAACTGCCGTTTTCAGATGAGCAGGACTTTTCTGACAGTCGGAGGGGGCTGATCGCAATCGACCCTGAATTACGCGTCAAAAACGCGAAGGGAAAAACCATATGGAACCAGCTCGCCTACGGGTTCATCCAGGGAAAGGCGCCCGCCAGCGTCAACCCCAGTTTGTGGCGGCAGGCCAAGTTGAACAATATCCACGGCCTGTTCAGAGTGACGGAGGGCATTTACCAACTGCGGGGCTTTTGTCTGGCAAATATGACCCTTATTGATGGCCGGAAGGGCTGGATCGTGGTGGATCCTCTCATGACCCGGGAAACGGCTTCCAGGGCCATGGATTTTGCAAGGCAGCACTTAAAAGATAGACCCGTTTCAGCGGTTATCCTGACCCACAGCCACATCGATCATTTCGGGGGTGTGGCGGCACTCTTTAAAGCGGAGCATCTCCAGAAGCCCCATATCCCCGTGATCGCCCCAAAAGGGTTCATGGAAGAGGCCACGAGCGAGAACATTATCGCGGGCATTGCCATGGGTCGAAGGGCCGGGTACATGTACGGCAAAAATCTGTTTCCCTCGGTGCGGGGTCACGTGGACAACGGTCTCGGGAAAAGTGTTCCGTTTGGCACATTCGGGCTCATAGCGCCCAACCGGTTGGTGGACAGGACCCCTCAGGAGATGACCATTGATGGTGTTCGATTTATTTTTCAGTACGCCCCCGAGTCGGAAGCCCCAGCGGAACTGACATTTTATCTGCCCCATAAGAAAGTTTTCTGCGGGGCTGAACTGGTCTCCCACAACATGCACAATCTATACACCCTGCGGGGCGCCAAGGTGCGAAATGCCCTGAAATGGAGCGGCTACATCGACCAGGCCACACGCCTTTTCAAAGACGCCGAGATCTATTTCGGCTGTCATCACTGGCCCATCTGGGGTAACGCCCGGGTGATGGCCTTCCTCAAACGGCAGCGGGATCTGTATAAATACATCCATGACCAGACCATCCGGCTGGCCAACACCGGTTATACTCCTAGGGAAATCGCGGAACAGATCCAACTGCCCGAATCCCTGAACACAAGTTTTTCGGAACGGGGATATTACGGGACCCTGTCCCACAATTCAAAGGCGGTTTACCAGGCGTATTTCGGTTGGTATGACGGCAATCCGGCCCATCTCAACCCCCTGCCGCCAAAGGAATCAGCGGTTCGGTATATCCGGTTCATGGGTGGCGCGGACAGTGTTATGAAAAAGGCCAGGGCCTCCTTTGAAAAAGGCGAATACCGCTGGGTCGCGGAGGTGCTCAACCATCTGGTGTTTGCGGAACCTGAAAACGAAAGGGCCAAAGCACTTCTGGCCAGAACTTACGATCAATTGGGCTATCAGTCAGAATCCGGTCCATGGCGAAATGTCTACCTGACGGCCGCCTATGAACTGCGTCACGGAGCTCCCGAAGAAGGGATCGATCTCAAAAATGCCATGGGTATTTTGAAAATGACACCGCTTCCCAGGTTTTTTGACAGCATGGCCGTAAGACTCAATGGACCTGACGCCGCCGGGAAGAAGATGAGCGTCAACGTCTTATTCACGGATTTGGATGAAAGCTATGTGCTGACGCTGGAAAACGGCGTTTTACACCACCGCAGGTCGCCCCCGGACCCGGATGCCAATGCCGGCGTGAACCTGACCCACGACCTTTTCCTGAAAATGCTCGTGGGTCAGGCCGGCATCAAGGAAACCATTTTCTCGGATGATCTCAAAACCAGCGGTAGTCGCATCGATCTAGTGCGGTTTCTGCTCCTCTTCGACAAGCCCGACGGCAATTTCAATATGGTCACGCCATAGGGCAGAAAGCGTAGGGGTGTCCTGTCAAAAGACACAACCCGGGACTTCTGGGAACAATTCAAGGCCGGTGTTAAAGAGAGAAAAAATAAGTAATTATTGTCTAGTTTTTCCTTGACGCCCCGTTAGTATTTCGTTACAGTCCGCTGCTGAAAAGGAGATCTTATTTTCACCTAATTCAAGGTCAGCAGAGCAAAAATGACCAGGCGCTACCATACGGATCTATGCCTTACAACTGGTTCTCACCCGGTCGTCGTAGCTTCGCTACTGTGGCGGAGTCGGCTAACCTTCGAGACGGTAATAATGAAACAGAACGCCCTTTAGCAGAAATGCAGGGGCGTTTTTTATTGCCGTAATATTATGACATAGGACTTTAAGGTTTATCCGGGTTGTTTTTGTCCGGCAGGCCGATTTCGCTTCTTCATTGTGGAGACGCCATGCTGATAGCAAAGTTCAAGTCAAGAAACGGAGAAGTCGGCGTTGACAAATTCGTTTCGGGAAAGTATGACCTTGTTTTGATGGACATGCGGATGCTGGTCATGGATGGGTATACTGCGACCCGGGAGATCCGGAAGTGGGAAAAGGAATACCGTAAAGATCCCACCCCGATCATCGCCCTGACCGCCCATGCGCTTATGGAAGACAGGCAGAAATGCCTGGATGCGGGGTGTACCGATTATTTGTCCAAGCCCATAAAAAAGGGAGACCTTTTGAAAAAAATTTCGGAATATGCCTAAACCGATTTATACATCCCCCGGGTGTGTACCAGTCGAAGAAATTCCGGGGGACAGTATGTTTATTTCTTGTATTACACAGCGCGGCAACAAGCGTTACGGGCAAATATTCGCCCCCCTTTCTAAAGAAGGGTCAATCAAAGATTTGACCCCAATTCCATTCACAATTCTCACCAAAAAGTTCTAAGCCCAAATCGATGATACGCTTTGAAATCGCGATCCTTTGATACCAGGGTCATTTTTCGCTGAATAGCCTGCCAGATAATGATACGGTCAAAGGGGTCCTTGTGTGAGAGCCTTGGCAACTTATGGAAAGTAGATGCTTCAGCGGCGGTAATCGGCAATATTTCCAGATTCATCTGAGCTGCGAAATCAGGCAGTTCTTCCGGTTTCACCCCGGTTAATTCGAGTTTTCCAAGTGTATACTTCAAGGAAATCTCCCAGAATGCAACTACACTGACAGCCACGTCATTGTTCGTAGACTTCACCTCACGAATTACCGCCTTGCTCAATTTGCCGGTGGCAAAAAGCGACCATAAAAACACATGGGTATCCAGTAATATGTTCATAAGGCCAGCATTTCTTTCTCACTAATCTCAAAGTCATCGTGGATTATGCATCCGGCCCGGTCCTCAAGTAAGCCAAGACTCCTTTCCGGGGTAGAGACATAGGATGAATATGGGACAATTACAGCGACTTTTTCCCGTTTTTTGCCGTAACTTATAACAATTTCCTGACCGTTTCTTATTTTTTTCAAAACCTCCGAAAAACCGGCTTTCAGTTCTCCTATCGTAAGTGTTTGCATATGAGTTCTCCTTTGGTATTGTACATATCGGTCAGCATAACGTAGTTCTTGACAACTTGTCAAGAACGAAGCATCCGGCATCTGGTCTCAAATCTTGATGAACCCTATTCAGTCAAGTATAAAATTTCGTTTAAACGTCATGACGAAGCTTCCTGGCAGCTTTCGGTCCCTACGAACCCGATTCGTATGGCAGCAGCATGTTCGAACGCCCCTTGCAGGTTTCACACTCCTCCAGAATCGGGGTCAGGAAAGACCAGCAACGCTCCAGCCCATCCTGCCGCCAGAAAAGCATCTGGTCCCCCAGCATGCAGTCCAGAAGCACTTTTTCGTAGGCGTCCAGCACGGGGCCGGTATAGTTCTGATGATATTGAAAATCCATGGTGACGGATCTCAAGCAGACCCTGGCGAAAGTGGGGGTCAGGGAATCCCATAGATTGTCTGTGGGAAAGGGCCTAATGGTTCCGTAGCCCTGACCTTCTCATCCCTTACGCGGTCCGCTTTAAACAGGGATGGCGGGTCCATGGCTGTGAGCGCCAGGAGCTGCATCATGTGGTTCTGGAACATATCCCGTATAGGGAGTCAAATCTTTGATTGACTTAAATAATTATAGCTCCGTGAGCAACACAATCAGCAGGGTAAACAGAAGGTTGCGAAGCAATAAACTCAACAAGCGTTACGGGCAAATATTCGCCCCCCTTTCTAAAGAAGGGTCAATCAAAGATTTGACCCCCATTCACGTGCGGCTTCCTTATTGAGAGGGTTATGCGTCGTAGGGGATCACGCCTCTGATACCCAGTTTTCACACCTGAGGTTTGGGATCCTGGAGAATTCGGTGATGTTATTTGTGACAATCGTTAGATCGAGGCTCAAGGCATGGGCGGCTATCAGTGTATCAAGCGGACCGATTGTTTTTCCTTTGGATTCCAGGAATACCCTTATTTTCCCGTACCGTTCCACCAATCTCTTGCCATGAAAAGGAAGAGCGGTCAGAGGCAGCAGGAATTCATCAAGGGCCATTTGATTCCTGGTTTTTTGCGTACTTTTCTCGACACCATATTGAAGTTCCGCTTGTGTTATTGAAGAAATCCCGAATTCATGAACGGGATATCGTTCAAACTTTTGCAATACCTTTTTCGGCTTTTCATTGATGATGTATATACAAATATTTGTGTCCAGGAGATATTTCATTGGAACATGGGCTCGCGCTTCTGATCTTGTCTGGGTTGGTTTCGCTCAATTTGGAAATCTTTAGCAAAATGGTCTAAGCTGTCAAAAAGAGGTTTCCATGAGTTTTCTTTAGGTAGTAAAACAATAGTTTCACCCTGTTTTTTGATATAAACCTCGCTACCGGCCATTCTAAATTCCTTTGGCAATCTGACGGCCTGGCTTTGCCCATTCTTAAACAGTTTTGCAGTTTTCATCTTTATCCTCCCGTATAAATATATATTGAGAGTATGTATTTCAAATGCTGTTTGTCAAGAGAAAATCTAACACTGTTGATTGCGTTGCTCGCGTCAAGGGAGGGGGTGGACTGTGGAAGATCCCCTGCATCGAAGTAGTTGGCAATGCAGGTTTGGCCCCCTTTCTTGACAACCTGATACCATTTCGCGCTATTCCGCCAACACGTCTGTCTTATGCCGGCGAGAGATTATATGTCCCTGTAATTAGTAGCTTTTTAATGGGAAAATATCTTTTGTCAATAGTCATTTATTTTGCTACAATCCTGCTCTTTGTCTTTTATTGCTTTTACTTGGTATTAAGAATTTTCGGAAGACGCATCGTTGTAGTTGATTCCCACTCTAACCGTCTTCAGTGCTGAAGCGGTTTCATGATTCCACTGGATGGCGAGCCAAGCATACTTACCGGGTTAAAAGGGAGCCCATGAAGCGGATACTAACAGTTGATGACGACCTCCTTCCATCCTCAAAGCCCTCAAGCTGGGGCTTGGCTCAGAACATGTGCTGGTGGATACGGTCGAAAACGGCGCCGGCGCCATCGCGCTCGGTTCCCTGAAACAATTCTATTCGGCGTTGAGCCGTCCCGGTGCATTCAAAGACGGGAGCGTTGATCCGGGAGATTTTATTTCGGTGGATTCGGACCCGTTTACTTTCAAGGGATCAGAGATAATGAAGAGGTGATAACATGACATACGCTTCACTGGGTTGTTTTCTAATAGGCGTTACGGGCCCGGGCATCACCGCCAGCGGCGAGGCCCTCATCGGGAGCGTCAGTGATGATCCCTATGATGTGCGGACATTTCTGCGGCAGGTGAGGCCTGCCGGGTCGCAGGCACACATGGGGACTGAGCTGGTTTCCACCACTGAGCATACCTTGACGGAGAGAGGGTATTTTGCGCATCCGGGTGAAACCACGCGGGGCATCAACGAGAGCGGGCTGGCCTTCACCTGTGCCATGGTATTCGAGAAGGCGGGCGCCGAAACAAACCGCCATCCAATGTCTTTCGCGGATCTCTCGCAGGACATGATGATCAGTTGCCGGACGGTTGATGACGCCATCGACCTGTTTCAATCGGCAGGCGCAACCACGCCCCCCTTTTCAGTACTGCTCGCCGATTCAAAAGGCGACCTTGCCCATGTGGAGGCCGGGGCCTTCGGTATAAGTGTCAACCACCACTACTCCCAAAAGAATCCCGGCATGGTGTTTGCCGTAAACTGCTATCTTTCTGAGACGCTGGTTAACCACAACGCCCCGGACAGTTTCATCCAGAACACCCGGAACAACAACCTGGCACGCCGGGACCGGGGGAAACAACTGGCCCGGGAACTCCAGGGCAGACTGGATGTGTCCGCTCTCTCGCGCATCCTCTCGGACCATGCCAACCGAGAACGGGACCCCATGGACAACCCCCTTCTGCCCGCCTGGGGGTATTCCATCTGCAACCACGGCACACGGCACCAGGATACCTATCCCCACGAGGACCTGCCCTGGGGGACCGTAAGCGCGGAGATCATGCAGCCTTCGCAAGGGCTGTTCTGGTATGCCTACGGCTGGCCCTGCGGCGGGCCGCCCGAACATGGCGACCAGATTTATCAGGACAAATCGTGGGGCCGATTCGTTCCTTTTGGCTTTGGTGCCGGGGGCGGCCAAGACGAGGAAATCACGGTGCTCGCCACGCTGGAGGGTGAGATCACGCCCGCTGGATTTGAGAGTCAGCGCGGCCGGGAACCCGTTTAGGTAAAACCTTCACATTCCCTTAGGTGCCATTGCTAGTGAAAACGGATTGCCATCAGCGAGGAAGCTGGTAACGAAGCACGCGCCCGACTACTTTTTCTCCCAGCCTTCGGTAGCTCCCGCAAGAATAGCAGGCTCGGCCTCGGCTGTTGGCACGATCTCCATGATGTCGTTGTGGAAGAGTGGCCAGAACCTCGCACATAATCTTTGTCATTGAAGAATGTCTGCTGCTGTCTACTGCCGCGCTGCGTGTTATAATGTAGTATTCCAGGCGCGACTGCCCGAGACCAATCGATCGATCACAGCCTTTTGAAACGCCTCGGTTTCAGTCCGGGCCATGACTCTCGGAGCAGCGGCGCGCAGGCTCGATTTGATACCGTGCACAACCGATGGATGCAGCGCTGACAACGTTGTTGCAAGCGCTCTACCGCGAAGCGGCGCTTGTCCATTTGGGACGGCCTCGTCAACGAGGCCCCGCTTATAAGATTCGGTCGCTCCCAGCTTTTCCTTCTGCAAGATGAAACGGAGTGCCCCTGAATAACCGATCCGCGCCGGCAAGCGTCGTGTCTCGCCGCCGCCCGGCATTGCGTCGTAATCGAGATGGCCGTCGCTGATCATGGCTCCTTCGCCGGCAACGATCATATCGCACGCCAGCGCAAGTTCCAATCCGCCGAGCCGGCAGACACCCTCGACGCACGCCACCGAGACAAATGGAAGCGTCTCCAGTCGGTCCAGCACCGCATTCAGACGTTCCACCACCTCACGGAAAATTTCGGCATCCCCGAAGCAGGTCTTGAGGATCTCGCCGTCGAGGCCGGTACTGAACACCGCGGGTTGGCCGAGGACGAGCAGACAGGCCAGCTGTTTGGCATCCCGTTCCAGTTCCGTGAGCGATGACTCCATCGCCTGCAAGGTGCCAATGTCAAGGCCGTTATCCTGCTCCGGGCGATTCAGTTCCCAGGTAACGACACGGTGGTTGCGGGTCACATTCATCACATCTGCCTCGCCCACCTGGGGAAAATAGCTTTCGTATTTTGTCATCGCTTATCTCTTTGTTATTGTGAGGAATTCCATAGTACAGTGAACGACTTTAAATGTATCGGTAGCAAAAGCTGTTTGCCCAATGAAGAAATATTTGATGGTCCACTTTAAAGGGGTTACATTATACGAACTGTGCCCTTACGCGTCAATGATGGGGTGTTTGACCCGCGTGGATCGGACAGAATTCGGATGCTTTTACGGACTGGGAGCTCATGACGGCAACGGCCATATCCTCGGACGGACACTACGTCGCCGGTACGGGCATCTTTCGAAATCTTTACACGCGGGGGTATCTGGTCTATATTCCATGAAATGGGATTTCAGATAACCCGGAAGTGAATTTTTTCGATTTTCCGGAAAAATACCGGAGGTGGTTCCAAATGCCTTCCACATCAAGAAGAACATTTATTAAGACCACTCTTTGTGCGTCAATCTCCGGCCTCACCCCTTTTCTCAGTTCTCAAGTTTTTGGATACAAGGGAAGAAAAGATTCTGATTTTGAGCCGGGATACTTGAAACTGCACAACCGGGGAGAATTGAAGCGGCGGGGAGAGACCCTCTGGAAATTGATGGAGAGTTGTGAACTCTGTCCAAGGAGGTGCGGCGTTAACAGACTGGAGGGCGAAAGAGGTTTCTGCCAGGCAAATGCCCGGTTGGAGGTTTCATCCTTTCATCCCCACTTCGGAGAAGAAAGGCCCCTGGTGGGAAATGGCGGTTCAGGGACTGTTTTTTTGACAAACTGCGGATTAAGATGCGTTTTCTGTATCAATTGGGGGGTCAGCCAGGAAGGAGAAGGTTCTTCAAGAACCACGGAAGATCTCTCCCGTATGATGCTCAGGCTTCAGGGAATGGGGTGTCCCAACATCAATTTCGTAACACCGACCCACTATGCACCGCACATGGTCCTTGCGGTGGATAAGGCGGCCGCAAAGGGGTTGCGTGTCCCACTGGTCTATAATAGCTGCGGTTGGGAACGGGTGAAGATATTGAAAATCCTGGATGGCATCATTGATATCTACTTGCCCGATTTCAAATATTCTGACGGACGAAAGGCCGCCCGATACTCCTCCGGAGCTGATACATACGTTGAAGATACCCAGGATGCCATTCTTGAAATGCATGGACAGGTGGGAGTGGCCAAACCGGCAAAGGATGGGTTGATGCACCGCGGCTTAATGATACGCCATCTGGTGATGCCCAATAATGTGGCCGGGACCAAAGGCGTTATCCAATGGATCGCAAAACATCTTCCGAAAGATACTTATCTGAACCTGATGTCGCAATACCGCCCCATGTATCATGCGTCCAACTATCCTGAGATTTCCCGAAGAATCACGAGAAAGGAATACGCGGATGCCGTCAGGTGGGCGAAAGGGGCGGGATTGACGAATTTGGATATTCAGGGATATTTTTTCGGGATATGATGTGGATTTCGAAACCTTTGGATGGGGACATCCTATAATGCTCCTGTCAAGAAAAATTTCCAAAAAATGTAAACATCGCAATAACAGATAGTTACGGTGCATTGCAATTTTTTGATATAGCCCAGCGTCAAGCCCGTTCCGGACTTTT
>Ga0257125_1000552_pt1 | contig 47455 bp, 38 predicted proteins | sample SI106_200metaG_FD_190183 | JGI IMG/M metagenome (GOLD analysis project Ga0257125, IMG submission 190183) | Marine microbial communities from Saanich Inlet, British Columbia, Canada - SI106_200 | ecosystem: Environmental > Aquatic > Marine > Inlet | place: Canada: British Columbia | collected... | reverse complement strand
GAGACATTTACATGACGGCATACAGGTGGCTGGGTCACTTGCCAGGGGGCCTGGCTTCAGCCTCTGTAGGGGCCTGTGGGGCCTTTGCCGCCGTGGTGGGCGACCCCATGTCGGGAGCGGTAACCATGAGCACGGTCGCTCTGCCAGAGATGAAAAAATACAAATATGACCAGCGGCTGTCTACCGGGGCAATCGCTGCCGGATCAACCATCGGGGTCCTGATACCTCCCAGCCTGAGCTTTATCATTTACGGCGTCATGGTGGAGCAATCCGTGGGGAAGCTTTTTATGGCCGGTATCATCCCCGGAATTATCGTAACGATTCTGTTCATTTTGATGATCACAATTCGCTGCCGTATGAATCCTCAGTTGGGTCCTGCGGGACCCAGGACCACCATTGGGGAAAAGATAATATCCCTGAAGTCCGCGGGTCCGGTGCTGCCCCTTTTTCTGCTGGTCATCGGGGGTATTTACGCGGGCGTTTTTTCAGCAACCGAAGCCGGGGCGATCGGGGCCTTTTGCGCCGCTTTTATCGGTCTCGTCATGAAACGACTCAGTTTCAAGAGTTGCTTTGAAAATGCCAAGGGCGCCGTTAAAATGGCAGGGTTAATCTTCTTCATTTTCATTTATGCGACGGCCCTTACGCAGTTTTTTGCCCTGACCAAACTCCCCTTTACGCTGGCCGAGTTTCTTAGCGGACTTGAGGTCTCAAGATATATAACGGTCAGCCTTGTACTGAGCATGTATCTGCTTCTGGGTTGTGTTATGAATGGCCTGCCGGTAATCATCCTGACCCTTCCCTTTGTATACCCCACCATGATGACGCTCGGTTTTGATCCCATATGGTTCGGGGTTATGGTCACCATGATGGTCGAGATCGCCACCATCACACCCCCCATCGGCATCACGGTATTCGCCATTGCAGGGATCACCAAAGTTCCCATGTATACCATATTCAGGGGCGTAACCCCGTTCTGGATGTGTATGCTTTTCGCCGTAGTTCTCTTTATCTTGTTTCCTCAGATTGTCCTGTTTCTCCCGAATCTTATGATGGGCGGATAGACAACAAGTGAACGCTTTCCGAGCTGAGGATTCTTTGAATAGAAATAACGCCATAAATTATCGGGTAAAACATAGAGGTTAGGCCAATGGAAAATCTGGCACTCAAAGAGCAGGAAACACCTAAACAGGAAGTGCAATCCGAACCGTGCCCACCTTTTCCGGTTGCCCCGGATCGTTTCGATCAAAAAAACGAGATGTTCAAAAGAGCCCTGTGGGATAAAAAGTTCGAGTGGGAATCCAACCGCGTTTACAGGGAGGCCAAATTTCAGGAAAAGGTGGGGTTTCGGAAGATAGACTACGCTCTCAGAAATGCCTCATGGAACCTTGAATGGGGCGCGGGTTTCGGGAATGCAGGCAGTAACCTCGGTCTTTACACCTGGGAGGGTGTGAACGACAGGATCCGGCATATGGTAGAAGCCGGTGAACCGGTCAAAGAAACCCCTGAAGAAATGAGTCGAATCATAAAATTGGTGGCGCGTTATTTCGGGGCCAGCCTGGTGGGAATTGCAGGGCTTCATCCTTCCTGGGTTTACTCCCATGAATACAATACCATTAAACGGCAGCACTACCCGCTTGAAATCCGGGAAGGGTGCGATAATGCTATTGTCATGGCCATTGAGATGGACTACGAGACCATGCGCATGGCTCCCAATGGAATCCAGGGGTCATCAACCGGGTTGGGATACTCCAAAATGGCATTTCTTGCCAATCTTATGGCCACGTTCATCCGTGGCCTTGGTTACCAGGCCATTCCATCTGGAAACGATACGGCCCTCAGCGTTCCTTTAGCCATGGCCGCGGGACTGGGAGAACTGGGGCGGCACGGGATTCTCATTACAAAAAAATTCGGGCCCAGGGTCCGTTTGTGTAAGGTCTTTACGGATCTTCCTCTGCAGCATGATTCCTACAAGCCTTTCGGGGTAACGAAATTCTGTGAAACCTGCAAGATATGCGCAATGAAATGCCCCAGCCAGGCCATTGAAAAAGGAGCGGTGTCCACGGAAGGAAAGAATATTTCCAATCACAGTGGTGTTTCAAAGTGGTTCATTAATGCCGAAAAATGCTTTGGGTTCTGGGCAAAAAACCGGATGGACTGCTCCACCTGTGTGCGGGTATGCCCTTTCAATAAGCCATCAGGCAGAATTCATGATTTTACCAGGTCAATGATCCGATTGGAAATACCATTCCTGAACCAGCTTATTCTCTGGGGGGAAAAGGCCATGGGGTATGGGCGAATTTATGACTCAAAAAGATTCTGGAAATCTCAGTGAAACATGACCCTTCCCATGAAAGGGGGTGGAAATCTAGAATTCATTTGCAGCGAATTCAACCTGGTTGTTAACAGCAAATCAAACGATAACTCTGAAATTAGAAATAATATTTAAAAGGAGAATAAAAATGCAATACAAAAGCAAACACGATGCGAAACAATGGTCAATGGAAACCCTTGGGCATGGGGGTTTGATCGCCACTATTCCGACACCCTTCCATGACGACACCATGGAGCTTCACGAAGAGGATCTCAGAAATACCATCCGGTATGTGATCGATTGCAGGAACGATGGGCTTTTCTTCTTGGGAAATGTTGGAGAATTCTTCTCAATGACCCGAGAAGAGCGGATGCGGGTGGTGGAGATCGTAGCCGAAGAATGCAAAGGGAAGATCACCACCCTGGCGCAGACGGCCAGCCACTCTGCCAGAGAGGCGATCATACTGGCCAAGCACGCCGAGGAAGCCGGCATGGATCATGTGGTGCTCCTCTCTTCCTATTTCCAGTGCGCCACACAGCAGGGCCTCAAAGAATGGTGGAGAGAGACGTGCGCCCCCCTGGACATCGGCGTTGTCTTTTACGACAGCCCCCTTTGTCACCTGGCAACTTCTGATACCGTCGCGGAACTCTCCCGCGAAATACCGAATATTGTGGGTGTCAAGGATGGCCGCACGGACCTCATGTGGTGCGCCGAGACCGAACGGAAAGCGGACTACAAAATTTGGGTCAGCGACCCCTTGGAAGATCATTGGCCCCACGAAATGAAAGTCATGAGAAACCCCTGTATGTGCACCAACTGGCACTTGTGGCTCATGCAGGAACCCGGGCACACGCCGATCCGCGACTACACCGACCTGATCATGGCCGGCAAGTGGGAAGAAGGTTTGAAGCTATACAATTCGATCGAGCCCGGGCGGCAACTCTTGAACGAGTTCTTCTGGCCCAATTACCGCCAGGGTGTCTACGTGGTTGCTTTCTGGAAGTACTGGTTGGAGCTCAAAGGAATCGTTAGCGGGCACAAGGTGCGGTCGCCTCTCTTGAACCTCACCGAGGAAGAAGAGGCCTGGTTGAAAGGGCGCGTGGAACTGTTGGCGAAGGGTGAAGGACCAACAACCATGCCGCCGCTTACGCCCTATCCGCTGCAAGTGGCTGACAATTCTGCATCTCTTGTAGGGATTTAAGCGCCAGAAATAGTTCTAAATCCAGACAGCTGCGGGGGGCGTTCGCCTCCCGCGGCTTTCGTTTGTCAGGAAGTGTCTCCGCTACAATTCCATCAATGTACTTGTCAACATCCGGAGGTAATACTGAAAAGGCATGGCTTCCTTCAGTAGATACTGAGAATAACGCTCTCGTCCCACAGGTAAAGGTTTTGGACCAAAGCTCAGGATAGACAAAAGGCATTGAAATTCCTATAATCGCGATTAGATCTCAACCGTGTATGCTCCCGGTCTTGATTTCCTACATAACTTAATGTACGGTGCATATATTAACCGGGGTGTTGCTTTTTATGTCCATACCTTATGCTTCGGATGAGACACACCACAATGCAAAAGCTGACCAGGAAGAGAAATCCCACCAGATCGGCAGAATGGAAGTCCAAGAAGACATGATTAGGGTAAGTTTATGACGGATCATGTTTCATCTGCATTGTATGTCTATACCAAAGAGACTGAACCGCTTATCAAACGACTGCAGAGCAATTCCTTTGGCGCCACCATCACGCCAGTTGCCATTGACGACCTGGTGCAAAATCCCCAGGAACGGCTCGTCGGAACCTCACACGTTGTGGTTTCCGGAACGCTGGATGTCATCAAACAACTCCTGAAGCTGGCAGTGGAGTACGGATTCAGCGTCGGTATCGTGCCTGGCGAAACACAAAAAGACCTGATCAAGTCTTACAGGCTTCCCAGAAACTTCAACGGAGCTTTAGATCTGGCCTTGCGCCGGGACGCTCAGGTTATGGATCTGATTCTTTGCAACGAAAAGATCCTCTTGTTCAAGGCGACGATGGGCCGGGTCCCGCTGATCGATGCACCCGGAGATGTCAGCCGTATGGCCCTGCTGGTTCCGGCACTGAAAAAATTTTTTGGGCTGAAGTTGCTCAGTTTTGATTTTACGACCGCCGGCGGGCAGAAGATTAAAACCGCTGCCTCCGGCTGTATGATCCTTCAGCGCCACGTGGGGAGCCTGGCATCTCGCTTGATCTCCCATGACAGCTCTTTTACGGATGGGATGGTATCACTGGTTATCGCAGCCCCGCGGTCGGTTGTGGACTATTTAAAATTCCTGGCGTGGACCCTTTTCAACCGTTCTCAAGAACACAAACGGCTGCCCGGTGCCCTTGGATATATCAAAAGCCCCCGGATCCATATCACATCGGAGACCGATCACGATGTGTTCATCGACGGCGTGCGTGCGACCCATACGCCGCTTACCTGCAGAACCCTGCCGGGCGCGGTGCGCATCAACATCGGCCCCGACTTTAAGGAGGAAAACAAACGCGTCCGACCTGCCGGAGAAAAAAATGACATCGACCATCTGCCCAGGGGAAAAGAACTGCTCAAAACCAGAAAAAAACAGAAGATCCCCTTTTTCTCCTACGCTTCGGAGGCGCGTTTCCGCGATCTTTTCGCCACGCTGCGTGAAGATGCACGCATCAACATGAGCTATATGGTGCTGATGGTTCTCAGTACCATGTTGGCGACTGTGGGCCTTTATCTCAACAGCGCCTCGGTGGTCATCGGCGCCATGCTGTTGGCGCCGCTAATGGCGCCCATCGTGAGTTTGGCCATGGGCCTGCTGCGAACAGATGTGAATTTGTCAAAAAATTCGGCAATAAAAATCATGGGCGGCATCCTGATCGCCCTTGGCGCGGCTGCCATGATCACCCTACTGTTTCCGCACAAACCTATTACCCAGGAGATGCAGGCCCGCCTGAACCCCACCCTGCTCGATCTTGCCGTGGCCATTACCGCCGGGGTTGCCGGCGCCTATACCAAATCATTTAAAGAAATCCTTCAAAGCCTGGCCGGTGTGGCCATCGCCGTGGCCCTGGTGCCGCCCCTGGCAGTGGCCGGTATCGGAATCGGACGTTGGGATTTAAATTTTTTCAATCAGGCATTTCTGCTCTTTTCCACTAACCTGGTGGGCATTATTCTGGCTTCGGCATTTACGTTCCGGATGCTGGGTTACTCAGCGGCGGTACGCGGCAAGCGCGGTATCGGAGTTGTGGCGCTTTTTCTGGCACTGATTAGCATCCCCCTATACCTTTCTTACGACCGGATCGTCGAAAAGAGAGTCGTTGAAAGCGGCTGGAAAAATGAACGCTTTCTGGTTAATGGGAAATATTTGATCATCCAGAAGGCCCGTTTGAGCCGGCGCGGAGATAAAGAGGTAATCTTTGTGGACATATTGGCCCGGGATCAGTTAACCCGGGCCGATCTCACACAATTCAAGCAAAAGATTCAAAGCAATTTCACCAGAAAGCTGATCATCCGTGCAAAAGTTATCTATATTCCATAAGGTGCTCATGAAACGATATCTACCGATTGTACTGCTCATCGCAGTTGTTTTCTGGTTCAATGGATGCGACCGCAAAGCGGCTGTTCAGCCCAGCGGCAAGACGATTAAAGTCGGCATCATTGCGCCGTTTACCGGTGCTGACCGCGCCAAGGGAGATGAGGGCCTCAAGGGGATCAAGGCCGCCATGCAGTTAACGCCTTATCTTAAAAATGGCGATACCATCGAACTGGTTGTGGAAGATGACAGAGGCGATCCTGGACAGTCTTTAAAGGCACTGAAGAAGCTGGCCGAAGCGGACAAGGTGTCTGCCATCTTAACCCTTTCCGGCAGCGGGCCTGTTTTGGCAATGGCAAGCATCGCAGACGACTATAAAACGCCGATCCTGGCACTGGTTGCCACCCATCCGAACATCACCCGCAATAACCAATTCGTCAGTCAGTTCTCTTTTGATGGCGATTTCCAAGGGGCGGTTGCGGCGCTGTACGTACGGGATGAGTTGCTGATCGATCGGGTGGCTGTATTCATGAACCCGGATAGCACCTACTCCAGCCACCTGGGAAACGAATTTGCACGCAAGTTCGAATCCATCGGCGGGCAGATTACCGACACGGTATTCTTGTCCAGGGATGCGGATGACTATGAAGGCATGTTAAAACGCGTTCGCACAAAAAATCCTGAAATGCTCTACCTTCCCATTGAGGCCGGAAATGTGATCCGTATTATCAAAGAAGCCGAGAAAATGGACTGGGCGCCGCAGATAATGGGGAGTGATGGACTGCTGTCGGTTGTACTGATAAAGTACAAAGATGAATCCCGCCTGCTGGACGGCCTGCTGGCCACCGACCTTTACGCCTACGAAGCGCCATTGACTTCCTATGGGGAAAAAGCGACTTCAGAAATAAAAGGCAAGCCAACCACCTATGCGGCATTGGGCGTTGAGGGCTATGCGCTTCTGGTGGATGCAATGAACCGCTGCAACCCTCCCGGCGAGAGATCATGCATTAACAATATGATTCGTTCGACCCTTGATTTTGAGGGTATCATGGGTAAAATTTCCATCGGGCCAAACGGCAAGGCGGCCCGTCCGCTCTTCATCAACGCCATCCATGGCGGAAAAATGAAATATATCGTCAAGGTTTATTGAAAGAATTGATATTTGGGAAAGGACAAATAAGAAAAAGGAGGAACCCCTAGTTACCCGATTATGCACCCTTAATATCATTCAATGAATATGGCGATTCTTCATCCTCCATGCCCTCCATTGCTGATGAAAGAGAAAACTCTTTCCATTCCTTTTGTTCTTCCTTCTCCATTTTTAACTTCAAGTATTCTACAAAATCAAGGATTTGTAATTGTTTTGATTCCGGCAATATCTTTACATTGTTAATTATCTTTTCTGAAAGATTCATTACATTCCCACCTTTCACTCATGGAATATTTCATGTTTAACTTCAAAAAAGATTGATGCCTAGCCCGAACCTAGCGACGACCGCCTCTCGGCATTCCGACGGGACGACCCATTCTGGATCTATTGTACTGATACGGATAACCGCCATAGCCGTACCCATGTGGATACCCATAGCCGTCATATACATCGTAATAACCCGGACTGGACCACGCGGACCTGTCGATGGGGGCACAACCTGTCAGAAGCAGGACACAGAGGAGTGCCACAAAAATCACGAACAGCCTGATAAATTGTTTCATGATCAATGCCCCCCTTTGGATGCCCGCGGGGGCCATCGCTGTATCAACAACAATGCGCCGGTGGTATCGGCAATCAATGCGGTATCACCTTTACTCGGCGCCTCATCGGGTGAAACCCATACCACACCACCCAATTCTCTCACGCGCTGCGCAGTCGCCTCGGGATCAGCAACCCGGACAACCGGCACCCAAAGCATGTGCTCGCGATCATCCTCCACATGACGGATACCCGCACGCCATTTTCCATTGGTTTTGAAAACACCATATCGGTCTCCCGAATCTATCGCATCATAGCCCAACACGGACCCATAGAAATTTTCGATGCGATTCGGGTCATCAGTCCAAATCTCATTCCACAGCCAATCACCGATGGCTGCCTCGGTATCGGCCGGATCTCCTCCCTTTGCCTTGAGTAACACCAGGTGTGCCCGTTGCGGGTCACTGATCAGAACGCCCCGACCGCGTTGATCCATATGGACCGGGCCTTTCAATATCTTTCCGCCATTGGACTTTACCAGGCTGACCGCTGCATCCACATCGGCCACGGACACCCAGGGTATCCAGACACCATCTCTGGCTTTGCCATCTGATGGTTCCACCTGCAGGATCCCCGCAATAACTTTGCCGTGATTACGCACGACTGCGTAGCGTCCTTTGTATTCAATCTCCCAGCCAAACAGCTTCTCGTAAAACTTCCCGGCCGACAGGGGATCCGGTGTCAGCAGATCATGCCAGATAAACTTGCCCGGATAGGTCTTGCCGCTGGGGTTTTCCGTTATGGGGATTTGCGCCATTTCGGCAGCGCCCTCCGACAACTTATCGGAATTGGCACAGCCACTCAGAAAAGCTGCAGATATAATTAAAACACCGACAAAACGGGCTAATGATTTCATTGTATTAATCCATTCATAACGAGCTAAATAAGACGTTGCTTTTTGTGGAGGAACTATAGAGAAAATCCCCGCGTGCGTCAAAGAAAAAAACCACAAACCCTGTCTTACTTCGCATTATTATCGCCTCCATCTGAAAACGATGAATTCTTGAAGGGGGTGAAATGCAGGGAGTGCTTATTCTCCCGAGCCAGGTAAGTGGTCGTTGAGCAGGACGACCGATCCTCGGCCCACATCATCTCGGAGTCTTTTGGCACTTGACTCAGGTTGAGGCATCGTATTGCATGATTTGTCAAGGCTTAAACCTTTTAACCGTACAGTTCATTTTGCTTGACAAGAGAGGTTTTCAACCGTACGGCGAAACATCCCTCCAGAAAGATATCTCTGATGTTCAACCGAAGAGATCCGCATGACCACCGGTACGAACTAAACAAAGTTCACTCCCCTCTACCCGGTAAATAAGCAACCAATCAGGTTCGATATGGCACTCACGGCAATCTTTCAGGGTTCCTTTAAGGGGATGATCCTTGTTTTCGGGTGGTAGTTTTTCCGAACGTACAAGATGCAAAATAATGGCTCTTAGTTTTTCAATATCTTTGCCGCGCTTTCTTGCCAGCTTTACATCTCTCTTGAATTGAGTGTCGCGTCTAATGTCTCTCATCTCATTACATTCCGAGATCATCAAACAATTCCTGGGCCGATGAAAACCTCTGCCCTTTTCCTTCCCTGGAATCCTCAATGGCTTTCATGGTCTTTTCATTTGGGATATGAAGTTCAAACGGCAATCCACGCTGAACGATAACCTGCCGGTAAAAAAGCTCAAATGATTTTGAAACAGACAACCCTAACTTTTTCAAAATCTCTTCGGCCTCTTCTTTTACCTTTGGATCGAGTAAAGCCCTGGCAGTAGCTGTTTTTGTTGTGCCCATTTTGCAACCTCCGTCGGCGTTTGGTGTATGGCATATAATATGCCATTATTTTCGAATCGTCAATATGCGAATTGTGTCATCAGGAAGTTTATTTCTCTTTGAGGGCGAACATATCGCGTTGACAGACATGAAAACTATCTAAGGAGGTAATCTTATGAACACCAAATTATTCCAAATTCTAGCCGTTATGACCCTTCTGGTTTTCTCTGTTGTGATGGTTGATCAAGTACCCGCGGAAGAAGCAACACCGGGCTACAACACCAAGATCCCGGAGTCGATCCTGACCCCTGACACGGTCGAGACGAGGATCGGCACTCTTGAATTCTTCGACGGGATTCCCACCAAGAAGACCGCTGCGCTGCTCTACGACAACCTCGACTTTCTTCGCGGCGTGGAGACCTTTCTGAATGGAGTGCCCGCGACCTCGCTGGAGGCAATGCGGGTCGGTCTGGCGGCTCTCGGCGCCAAAAAGTCGAACCAGGTCGTGATCTTTGATCAGCTGATGGACAGCAATCCCCTGTTTCTCACCGGCAACACCAGCACGGTTTACTGTGTCCCTTTTCTCGATCTCAAGAAAGATGGCCCGACAGTGGTTGAGATCCCGGCGGGGGCAGGCCCGGGAACGGTTAATGACGCCTTCTTCCGCTTTGTGATCGACATGAGCCCTCCCGGACCAGACAAGGGCAAAGGGGGTAAATACCTGATCCTTCCACCCGATTACGAGGGTGAGATTCCGGACGGCTACTTCACCGCAAAATCAACCAGCTGGGTGAACTGGGTCGCCCTGCGCGGGTTCCTCGTTGACGGCAAGCCGGACGCGGCCAGCAAAATGTGGAAGGAAGGCCTGAAAATCTATCCCCTTTCCAAGGCGGCGAACTGGATCCAGACTATTCCCGGCAAGGGGTGGTTTTCCGTCTTGCGTCTCTACAGCCCCACCGAGGCGTGGTACGACAAGACCTGACGACCTGGTGATATCGAGTTGGTGAAGTAAGAATATGTGGGGTGCCATCTCCATTTGCCATGTACCCTTTAGATGGACCGACAGGATGTCATCACCGGTCGGGCTTAAATGAACCGCAGCATCACTCATCACTAAAACCGCATATCAAGATTTTTGTCGTGACTTTGAATGCTGCCAACGGACGGGAACAAACCCCAAGACCCATCAGCGGCGATGGCCTCTCCTGTTTCCCGCTGCGCCGGGTTGGTTGACGCCGGGATCCCTTCCGGTGTTCCCAGCCGCACCGGGTTGGTTGACGCCGGGGTCAGCGCCTCTATTTCCAGCTGCACCGGGCTGGTTGACGCCGGGGTCAGCGCCTCTATTTCCGGCTGCACCGGGCTGGTTGATGCCGCGATCACGGGCATTTAATTCGCCGGACGGCACCATGAGCATTACCCCAACAATCAACACAAAAAGTGCCACAATAACCGGGTGTTTGAAACCATGCGTGTTCATCTCTTTTCTCCTTTCATTTTTTCAATCTGGTTTTCTGTTTGACATACGTTTCACCGAAAAGTTTATTTTTCACCGGGTTAATCCTGCTTTATTGCGGGAAAATCCGGACACATCACTTTGAGACCTGGTGAACCATACAGATACCGGAAAAGAAAAGATATTGGACTTTGGTACAATAGGGAGTATGAAGCTGTTTGGCGAACACGGGGGGCATGGGGGTTTTTCGGCCTTGATTTTCCATGGTCTGTCGGTTAAAAATACCCGTGTTTTGTTCCCGTCCAAGGTCAAAACCGGATTTTTTCACCCAACAGTTTGAAAGCGCATGAAATTTTTGGATCAAACCTTTAATACAATAGGCACTCCATGAATAATTCGGCCGAGGAGCAACTGAGGCGACGGCTGAAGTTTGAGAGGCTGGTTTCCGAAATCTCAGCGAGCTTTATCAACCTTCCCACTGAACGGATCGATGAGGTCATTCTGGACACCCAGCGCCGCGTCTGCGAACTGCAGGGGCTCGACTTTTCGGCGCTTTGGCAGTTGTCCCTTGAGGACCCTCGTTTCCTTTATCAAACCCACGTTTACCGGCCTTCGGGAGGGCCGCCCCTCACGGAACAAATGGAGGCTGAATCGAATTTTCCATGGGTTTTAGAGCAATTGAAATCGGGCAGGATCGTCGCCATTTCAACGGAGGCGGCGCCCAAGGAGGCGGCTCGCGATCAGGAAGTCTGGCGCCACTACGGGGTTAAGTCCTCATTGACGTTTCCCTTGTCAGCCGGGGGAGATGACCTGCTCTTCGGAGCACTAACCTTTGGCACCATGCGAGAGGAGCGTGTTTGGCCGGAACCGCTGGTAAAACAATTGGAACTGCTCGCACAGGTTTTCGCCAATGCTATTGTTCGAAAACGAGCGGATTATGAATTGAAGGAAATGGCGGAGACCGTTCGAAAGTCGGCTGATGAATGGCGGACCACCTTTGATTCCACGCCGGACATTATCATGATTCTGGATGGGGATTTGAAAATCCGTCGGCACAATGCCGCAGCAATCCCTTTTTTTGGTCGGTCATCATCGGAAATTCTGGGCCAGCATTGTCATGATTTGATGCATGAAAAAAAAGAGGCGGCTCTCCATTGCCCCGCCAGGAGATCGTTTCAATCAGGGAATCATCAGGAAGAGGAGATCTACGATACAAAACGGCACGCATGGTACCTGATATTATCGGACCCGATCCTCGACGAAAAGGGAAAGGTCACCCGCATCGTTCACAGGATCAAGGATATCAGCAAGCGCATGGAAGCAGAGGCGGAAGCCAGAAAGCAGTGGGAACATCTGGCCCATGTGACGCGAATGGGAATCATGGGGGAGTTGACCGCATCCCTGGCCCATGAGATCAACCAGCCTCTCACGGCTATTCAGAGCAACGCCGAGGCCGCCATGCGATTTTTGGGGGCCGGTGAGCCGGACTTAGACGAGGTGCGTCAAATCCTTGCAGACATCACCCGGGATAACGCGCGGGCCGGCAGCATCATTTTGAAAATTCGTGCTTTGCTGAAAAAAGAACCGATCCCTGTTACCGTCCTGGACATAAACGAACTGATTGGGGACGTATTGTCTCTTTTGAGGGCCGACTCCCTTCTACAGGAACTGGTTATTGTCACGGAATTTTCCTCGGGATTGCCCCCGCTCTTTGGGGATCGCGTCCAACTGCAGCAGGTGATCATCAACCTGATTCTAAATGGTGCGGTTGCCATGAAGCAAACACCCGCTGTCCGTCGCCGACTGGTGATCAAAACCGAGATACAACAGGAATCGGCCATAAAAGTGTCAGTGGCCGACCTTGGGACCGGTATTGATGAACAGAACTCAGAAGTCCTTTTTGAGCCTTTTTACACCACCAAACCCCACGGCATGGGCATGGGGCTCGCCATCAGCCAGACAATCATCCGGGAACACGGGGGAACCATTTGTGCTTCAAACCATCCGGACGGGGGGGCCGTCTTTGCCTTTACCCTCCCGGTACGTCAAGGAGATACGGCATGACGGATGAAAACCCCATTGTCTATGTGGTAGATGACGACCCTTCCGTTCGAAAGGCGCTGGAACGGTTGTTGCGATCCGATGGCTATGAAACGAAGACCTTTGCTTCAGCGCTGGAATTCCTGGATGACGGCCCTTCCCACGTGCCGGGCTGCCTTGTCCTGGATATCAAGATGCCCAAATTGAACGGCCTGGCCCTTCAGGAACGCCTGTCCGAAAAGGAGATTTTCATTCCCATCATTTTCATTACGGCTTACGGTACGGTCCCTGAGAGCGTCAAGGCTTTCAAAGCCGGTGCCATGGATTTTCTGGAAAAACCTTTCAAAGAGCATGAACTCCTGGAGGCGGTTTCCCGGGGGATCAAAAAACACCGGATCTTGATGAAACAGAAAAAGCGAATGAAAATCCTCCTGGGCAGATTTAATACCATGACCCCGCGGGAACGGGAGGTTTTCAAGCTTGTGGTGAGCGGTATGTTGAACAAGCAGATTGCCTACAAATTCGGAATAACCGAAAAAACCATCAAGGTCCACCGGGCCCAGGTGATGCAGAAGATGAAGGCCGAATCCTTTGCAGACCTCGTCCGGTTTGCCGAAAAGCTTCAGATCCGTTCTTCGACCATCTAACCCTCGCTATTGTACCAAAGTCCAATATCTTTTCTTTTTAACTCTATTTAAACTTCACACATCATCTTTTCTGACAGAATTATTTCTCCGGGAAGTTTTTGAGTTCATTGCCCAGAGACTTTTGTCTGCAGATGCGAGGGTGGGGTGCAAAAAAAATCATTCACAGTCTATGTGGTAGATGATGACGAGTCCATTCGGAGGGCCCTCAAACGGCTCCTGAGATCGGTCGGCTATCATGCCCTGACTTTCGAGTCTGCGGAAAACTTCCTCGAATTCACCTTTGGCCAGGAGGAATGCTGTTTGGTCCTGGATATTCGCCTTCCGGGAATGACCGGTTTTGAGCTTCATGAAAAGCTCTCATCACAGGGAGCAACGTATCCGGTCCTTTTCATGACGGCCCATGACAATCCGCAGTGGCAGGAAATGGCGAAGAAAACGGGCGCGGTTGCCTATCTGAAGAAACCTTTTCTTGAACAGAAGCTTTTTGATGCCATTCGGCGATGTTCAGAGAAACAGGTTTGAATGATGAAAGCATAGTAAAAGCTATAAAATAGCTGTTTGAGGCACGACAAAGAACTATAGAACCGAGGAAAGGAGTTAGGGTATGAAACAAAAAAACGGATTTCTGGCGGTTGCGATCATGTTTATTCTGCTGACCGCCGCATTTACGGCCTTGCCCGTGACGGCGCAGCAAACCACCGGCGTACCGGGATCGCCCAGCGCCACCACCACCATTGACGGCAAACAACTGCCACCCATGCCGGATGAGAAATTCGGCGGCAAGATCGAACGAAACGCCCTGGAATCCAAGCCCTACTGGCCGCCCCGCGTGGTGCCAGCCAAGGGCGCGCCCAACGTGCTGCTGATCATGACCGACGACTCGGGGTACGGTGTCCCCAGCACCTTCGGCGGCGTGATCCCGACCCCGGCGCTGGACCGAATCGCCGACGTCGGCCTGCGCTACACGAACTTTCACTCAACAGCGGTGTGCTCTCCAACGCGGGCGGCGCTCATCACCGGGCGCAACCACCACCAGATGGGCTTCGGCACCGTGTCCGAAACGGCAACCGGCTTCCCCGGATACAACAGCATCATGACCCGGGACAAAGCGACCATCGGCAAGGTCATGAAGGACAACGGCTACCTGACGTCCTGGTTCGGCAAAAACCATAACACGCCGGCCTTCCAAACCAGCCAGGTCGGGCCCTTCGACCAGTGGCCGACCGGCATGGGTTTCGACTATTTCTACGGGTTCATGGGCGGGGATACCAATCAGTGGCAGCCCGCCAACCTGGCCCGCAATACGACCTATATCTATCCGTTTCTGGATAACCCGGATTATAACCTGACCACTGCGATGGCGGATGAAGCCATCGCGTATATGAAACGGATGAATGCGCTCGCGCCGGAGCAGCCGTTCTTCGTTTACTACGCGCCGGGCGGTGTCCATGCGCCCCATCACCCGACACCGGAGTGGATCGAAAAGATCAGCAAAATGAAGCTGTTCGACGAAGGCTGGAACAAACTGCGCGAGACTATCTTCGCCAACCAGAAGAAGCTTGGTGTGATCCCGGCGGACGCGAAATTGACCCCGTGGCCCAAGGATCTGATCAAGGAATGGGACCAGCTTAACGACAACGAGAAGAAGCTGTTCCTGCGTCAAGTTGACGTCTTCGCCGCTTACGTGGCTTATACCGACCACGAGATCGGCCGTGTGATCCAGGCGGTCGAGGACATGGGCAAGCTCGACAACACCCTGATCATTTACATCAACGGCGACAACGGCACCAGCGCAGAAGGTGGTCCGAACGGCACGCCGAACGAGATTGCGGCGGTCCAGGGCGTCCATCTGCCGGTGGAGGCCCAATTGAAATTTTATGATGCCTGGGGTACGGATCAGACTTATCCGCACATGTCGGTGGGGTGGACCTGGGCCTTCGGCACACCGTTCTCTTGGACCAAAATGGTGGCGTCGCACTTCGGCGGCACCAAGCAGGGCATGGCGATCTCCTGGCCCAAGGTGATCAAGGACAAGGGCGGTATCCGCAATCAGTTCCACCACGTCATCGACATTGTACCGACGATCCTCGAAGGGGCCCAACTCAAGCAGCCCGAGGTGGTGGACGGCATTCCGCAGAAACAGATCGAGGGCGTGAGCATGGCGTACACCTTCCATAAGAAGAACGCAGACGCTCCCTCGACGCACAAAACCCAGTACTTCGAGATGATCGGAGACCACGCGATCTACCACGACGGTTGGATCGCCAGCACCAAGGTCATGCGCATACCGTGGGACAACAGCGGTAAGGGGCACCCGGACCCAGCAAGCTGGCCCTGGGAGTTGTACGACATGAGCAAGGATTGGACGCAGTACGAAGATGTGGCGGCAAAGTACCCGGAGAAACTGAAGGAGATGGACGCGCTATTCTGGAAGGAAGCAGAGAGGAACCAGGTCCTGCCGCTGGATGCAACCACTTTCACCCGCATAGTCCAGCCCCGCCCCAGCCTCTCGGCCGGCCGTACCGTGTTCACCTACTCCGGCGAAATGACGGGCACACCCAACGGTGACGCGCCAAGCGTCATCGCGACGTCCTACAATTTCAAAGCGGAAATCGAGATTCCGCAGGGTGGTGCCGAGGGAATGATCGTTACCCAGGGTGGACGTTTCGCCGGCTACGGGTTCTACTTGCTGAAAGGTAAGCCGGTGTTCACGTGGAACCTCTTCGATCTCAAACGGATCAAGTGGGAAGGCGCGGAGGTTCTTTCGCCGGGGAAGCACACGCTCGAATTCGATTTCAAGTATGACGGCTTGGGCGTTGCCACGCTTGCGTTCGGCACCCCCAGTGGTCTGGGGCGCAGCGGCACGGGCGTACTCAAGGTCGACGGCAAGGTTGTCGCGACGCGGAAGATGGAAAAGACCATTCCGCTAACCCTACAATGGGACGAGAACTTCGACGTGGGCGCCGATACCGGCACACCGGTGGACGACAAGGACTATCAGGTGCCCTTCAAATTCACCGGTGAGCTCGATAAGCTGACCCTTACCATCGACCGGCCGAAGCTCACGCCGGAAGACATCAGGAAGCTCGAGGCGGCCATGCACAACAACAAGGCGAGCGAGTAATGCTCGCGTAATGGGCGACGCGTGGTTGCAGTCCTCGCGTTTCGGACAAGCGGGATCCGTTTTCATTGTTAGATGCCAATTAGGTGGAATTTATGTTTACACGGAAAGAGGCAATTTGCGATAGAAAATTCATTTTCGTTTTGTCATCACTGATATTCGGGTTGTTTCTTATCAGTGCCATACCGGCCATGGCCGGGGGACTGATTGCTTACGAGATCGGAACGGCCGACGTGGGTTTGGCCTCGGCGGGCTATAATGTGAGGGCCCAGGATGCCGCCACCGTTTTTACCAACCCGGCAGGTATGACCCGGTTGGATGGTGCTCAGATTCTGGCGGCAGGCCAGCTTGATTTCAGCAACCTGAAGTTTTCCCCCGGCGCCGGCACATCCCCCGGGCTGGGCAGTGATGACGGGGGCAAGGTATTCGGGTCCGATGGATTGTTCTTCGGTGGTGGCGGGTTTTTCAGTTACAGCGTCTCACCGGATTTGAAGCTCGGTTTTGCCATGACCGGAAATTTCGGCGCCCCCATGAAATACAATGATAACTGGGTGGGCCGTTATTACGTACAGGAGGGAACGTTGGTGGGGCTTTCCTTTGTACCGGCCATTGCCTACAAAGTGACCTCGAAACTGTCTCTGGGGGGGAGCGTCACGGCAATGAACGGGATTTACAAAAACAAGGTGGCCATTAATAATGTGAATCCCCACTATGGCGATGGACAACTCAAGATGGATGACAACGCCTGGGGTTGGGGGGTCAACCTGGGGCTGCTTTACGAATTCACGGAAGGGACACGTTTTGGATTCACCTGGAATTCCCAGGTAAATCTAAACTTCAGTGCACAAGCGGAGTTCTCAAACCTGGCGCCGGGCATTCAAAAACTTCTCGACCGGCGAGGGATGACGAACTCGACCATCAACGTGGGCATCAATGTGCCACAGCAGTTGATGGGGAGCATTTTCTCCCAGGTAAGCGATCGATGGGCCGTGCTCGGCAGCGTGGGGTGGCAACAGTGGTCTAAATTCGGGCAGATGATGTTTGGCATCGAAGATACACTCAATCCCACCAGCCTGACCCAGGAACTCGATTTCAAAGATACCTGGCATTTCGCTACGGGCGCCCAATACCGCATCAGTGCGCCGTGGCTGCTCAACTTCGGCATTGCCTATGACACGGATTTCCAGGACGGATCCAGCGTCTCACCCATGTTGCCGGCCAATTCGGCCTGGCGGTTCGGCGCGGGCGCCGAAAATCAGGTGAGCAAGAGTTTCAAGTGGGGTGTTGCGGCCGAGTATCTGTACGGCGGGACACTTGACACCAACCTGCAAAGCACGCTCCCCGTGGCGGTGGGTCAGCGAGGAGATCTGGTGGGGTCTTATGAGAACATCGGAACACTTTTTTTAGGCGTATACTTTAATTGGACATTTTAACGAAGGAGATTGCAATAAGAATGCGCCTCTATGGACACAGGATTCGGGGTCTGCGAATGTTTGCAAGCCTCTTCCCGGTTTTGTGTCTCTTATCCGGATGCGCCATGGTGGGACCCAAATCTATCAGCATGGGACGAGCAGATTACAACGAAGCGATCAACAAGACCGAAGACGAGCAGATGCTTCTCGCTATAATCAAGGGTCGCTACAGGGAGACGTTCTCGCTCATGGCTGTAAGCGGGGTGGCAGCCAACGTTCGTTTCGGCTCAAGAGCCGGTGCTCAAGTCGGTATTGGGCCTAGCGACAGCTATAAAGGAAACCTGGTTCCGTTTAGTGCCGGCTTTGCCTACGAGGAAAACCCAACAATTACTTATGTGCCGGTTCAAGGTGAGCGATATCTTCGGCAGTTGCTCTCGCCCATCCCATTAGACATCCTGGTATTGATCATTCGCGCTGTAACCACCCAGACGGCCTATCTCACCATGCTTGCAAACCGAATCAATGATCTGCGAAACCCCGACTTTCTTGAAGGACCATCGGCTGAGCCCGATCATCGATTCAATCGCTTTGTAGAACTCAATAAAGCGTTGGATCAGGCGTGTGTGTTGCAGTGGGTGGAGGATCCGAGAGAAGAGATCCCCTTTGATATCCTGATTACCGGTTATGTGCCCGCCCACTCTGGGAAGGTACGCGAGTATCTTAAACTCCTCGGACTTTCCATGCCGTTAGACGAATCACAAGATATCATCATCCCGGTCCACTTTTCCATCAAAGGACGGGATTGGGAAGGCGTCGCCATATCAACTCGGTCCCTATTCGACCTGATTGAGATCCTTAGGGCAGCCATTGAAATACCGGAAGAGCATGTTGCCGCTGGGCTGGTACATCCCAGTCCAACCCCTGGTCTGGCCGGGAAAGACCTTTATATTCATACGTCGGAAGGGAAGCCTGAAGGGGCTGCGGTGTCTGTAAAATACCGTGGGTATTGGTATTATATCGATCAGACCGATATGCACACAAAGCTGTTCTACCATATGGTTCGGATGCTATGGTCTGTCAGCATTGCGGCGGCCGCTGATCAGAGGGCCGCACCCATATTGACCATTCCTGTGAGCCGGTAAAGAGCAGGAAGATATGATGCTTTTTCTAATCTTATCATTACCGACATGGTTCCCACAAGAAGGGCTTCATTCTCCACAATTTCCAAGACAAGAAGGAGACCAAAGTGCGTTATTTGAACGAGAAGGACCTGCGGGACGTTGGGCTGAACTGGAATGACACCATCGATGCCATTGAAGACGCTGTGGTGTGTCTCGATATGAAGGATTTCGCCCAGCCCGTGAAGCCCTACTTGAGGTATAGAAACCCCGCAAACCGGATCATCGCCATGCCGGCGTTCGTTGGCGGAAAAGTGAATCTCTCCGGAATAAAGTGGATCGCCAGTTTTCCGGGCAATATTGATAATGCCATTCCCCGGGCCCATGCCGTTGTGATTCTGAACAAGGCGGAAACGGGCGAACCCTTAAGCATCATCAACACTGCCCTTCTGAGCATCATACGCACAAGCTCTGTCTCAGGTCTGATGATCCGTTATTTCCTTAAGGCCAGGCCCATGGAGAAAATCAACCTTGCGATTATCGGATGGGGCCCGATCGGCCGGCATCATTTCCAAATGGCGACCTCCGTTATGGGCGGCAAACTGGACAAGATTTTTCTGTATGATCTACGCGAAATAGATAAGGACGAAATAGACAGCCCTTATAAAGACAAGGTCGTAGTTGTTGATAGCTGGCAGGAAGCCTATACGGATACGGATATCTTCATCACCTGTACTGTTTCCAAAGCGCCGTATGTAGACCTGCCGCCGAAAACCGGCTCCCTGCAGCTGAACTGTTCACTCCGGGACTACAAGGTAGACATTCTGGACTACACAAAGGCAATCATCGTCGACGACTGGGAAGAATGCTGCCGCGAGAAGACGGATCTTGAAATGATGCATCTGAATAGAGGCCTGATGGCACAAGACACAAAATCTATCGCGGATGTGGTGGTTCATAACTGCATGGCAGACTATCCAGCGGAAGAAGCGGTTATGTTCAACCCCATGGGCATGGCCGTATTCGACATCGCTATCGGTAAGTATTACCTGGAGAAGGCAAGGGAGATGGGTTTGGGCCGGGAGCTTGAGTAACAGGCCATCGGGAATGCATGAGATGACGGATAAGAAGATACACGACAGTGTCCTCGAGCTGATTGGAAACACCCCCATGGTGCGATTGAACAATATCTGTGCGGATGTGACGTCCGAGATACTCGTCAAGCTGGAGTATCTGAATCCATCCGGAAGTCTGAAAGACAGAATCGCTCTTGAGATGATTGAAGAAGCCGAAAAGTCGGGGCAAATCAAGCCCGGTGCCACCATCATAGAATCGAGCACCGGCAACACGGGGTTCGCCTTGTCGACCATAGGGAGGCTCAAGGGCTACAACGTGACGATCTATGAAACCATGCCCGGGAAGGCCGGAAGTGAAAAAGAGAAGATGATGAAGAACGTCGGCGCCGAGGTCAGGCTTATGGAATCTGAGGACACTGAAGGCCTGAAAGAAAGAAGTATTGCCGGTTCCGAAGTGGAACTCCCGGGAAGACAGCTTTGCCTGGATGACGAAAAAGCGGATTCAAGCGTCTGGTGGGCCCGCCAGTTCAGCAATGAAACTAACGTCAAATCCCACCACATTACAGCCGAGGAGATCCTCGATCAGACAGACGGCCATGTTGATGTTTTCGTTCAGTCCATAGGCACGGGCGGAAGCCTGCTGGGTATTGGAGAGGTCCTGAAGAAGGCATGCCCTAATGTAAAAGTCATCGGCATCCAACCGGCAAGCTCCAAGGAGCTTTGGCATCCGGGTATGGATTTCCCAGTAACTGAAATCAAGGGCGGGATTGTTTCCAGGATGCTCAAGTCGGGAGCGGTCGATGCGCTCGTGCGGATCACGGATGCTGAGGCCCGCGAGATGACGCACAGGCTGTGGCGGGAGGAAGGTCTCTATTGCGGTGTGTCGTCGGGGGCGAACGTTTACTTTGCCATGCGGGAAGCGAAGAAGACCGACAAAAAGCTCAGAATCGTTACTTTGCTCAACGATCACTTGACCAGATACCTGACTGAAGAGAGATACGTGACCTGATCATCAAGTTCTTTCGTGTCGGTCGGCTTCAGAAAACGGAAGATCGAGAATGCCCATGGTAATTGACTACGCGAAATGTTGATGGCCGGGAGCCGCCTTTAAGAATTTTTCGAAATATTCAAAACTATTTTGCTTTGACAAAGTCTTTCGTTCTTACATAGAATGATTGGCAAAACCCAAAAAGAGGAGGATACATGATGAACACAATAGTGCGGTTGACGTTTGTTTCCATGGTGACGCTTGCTTTCATGCTGATGTTTGTAGCGGTTCCGGCTTACTCGGCTGAAGTCATTCAGATCTTTCACTGTCAGCAGGACGAAGATGCAACTGAGAAGGATGTGGTAGCAGCTGCTTCGGAGTGGCTCAATGCTGCAAAGAAAATGAAAGGTGGTGATCAGCTGCAGGCCTCTGTGCATTTCCCGGTTGTCGCCCATATGGGTGAACATGATTTTTTGTTTGTTATAAAAGCACCTTCCATGGAGAAGTGGGGTATGTTTATGGATGGTTACAACGGTTCCCCAGCTCAGGAGGTAGACAAGAAGAAGTTTGACAATATTTGTGATTGTCCGGACAGTTCCTTATGGGAACCCATAATGATCAAATAGAGGTGGCCCCATCTGATCTGTAACACCTGGGAAGGCTTGTTCTGAAGACAGCTCCCTTGCTGCCACGTCAGGCCAAGTTTCGGATGACAAGATCGGCGCAACAGTCAGGGGGCGAGATCGGGCACCAACTTTATGATGAGTTCGGAACCGGCAAGCTGAATGGCGTAAATTTCCAGCGTGCGCCGGCCCATGAATCGCAGGGCTCCGGCTATGGATTCCGGCGGCTGGATGCGGCTAGGGCCGCGCTGGAATAGACACAGGCTAAGGGACAAAACGCCGACGCCCAGAATAACTGCGGCGAAATGGATCTGAGAAAACGAGAATTCTATTTGTTCCTGCCAGACATAGCCGACCGCGGCCACAAAGCAGGCCAGCAGGCGCATCAGGTGTAGATTTTCTGGTATCGCATGGGCGGGCGGTTCTCCGCTTTGGGCTGTGCCGTCCACATATATGCGTTGGCACAAACCGAACAGTGCCCACAGCCATCCCTCCGCGCCGTAATCGACAATGTTCCCCGTTATGGGCAGCACCGCAAAAAGCACGGAGACGAGGATGGCGAAGGCGGCCCAGCCGTGATGTTTCATAAGGATTTGCACATGGGGACGTGCAACGCGGATGAGTGCGAGGCTCAAAAGAATGTTCGGTGCCACCCAGGTCCAGTCGGTGTTCCAGCTGTCGAGCAACGTCAGAATAACACCGAGCCAGATCCAGTGGAGCGGGACGTTCCGGGTCTTCGCATAACCCAAAAGGAAGAAGAACGGCGGAGCTGCCAGACGTCCGAAAGCGCTCCACCAGTCGGCGTCTTCAATGAAGAAATAGCCGATGTGCTCAACCACGACCAGGATAATTGCGGCGGTTTTCAGCCAGTCGGTGTTGTCAACGGTGTGATGTGTGCGCAAAACCTATGACCTCAATGAGCAATAATATATCATTGGCTGTCAATCCAGCCTCCGGATGACAAGCGCGGCGCAATTACTGTCAATTCCCTCGATCATGTGGGCATCAAATTGCTCCGGTCCGCCGTGGTCCGGGGGCGCATGAACGATACGCACATTTGGGTCCAACTCAAATTCAAAGACGTCGAGGCCAAAGGGCAATCCCTCCCCGATGGATTTCAAGGCCGCTTCCTTGAGGCTCCAGAATCGGAAGAAAGTCCGAAGGCGCTCCAAGCCCCCTACCCTTTCAACGGCATTCGCCTCAGCTCCCGTAAAAAACCGATGAGCCAGCTCAACAGCCTCCACATTCCTCGTTTGATCTTCGAGGTCGACGCCGATCCCATGTGTCGACGACCACGCCCCGAGAAAACCGAACCGGCAGGAAGAAAAACTAAACCGGAAATCCGGAAAATCGCAAAGGTAAGGCCGCCCGTTATCTGTCTCGTTGAAAACAATCTGCCATAACGGCTGCGACGAATCGAGCGCGAGTGCGCCACAAAACCGGCGAAATGCCCGGCGCTGTTTGAACTGGGCCTTGTCAAATTCGGTTACAAAGCGGGCCGCTCTCTGCAGTTCGGTATCCGACAGGACCGACGCGCAACGCCTCGTCACCTCGGGATCGCGCGAAACCGGCACATACAACACGTGAGCGGTATGACGCACGGATGTCGGTGTCAAATCACGCGAGCCGGCGGCGAAAAGGCCGGCGATTCGCTCGTTATGGCCTCCAGTCATCTTACAGCCTCCGTGGGACTGCCCCCGTAAGTGGCTGTGGGCAGATGCATCTCCTTCAGAACCAGGCTCAACGGCAAGAGCGTTGTCCCAGGCTCTATGACCGCACCGCCCATGACCGTGGCGCCGAAGCTGACGGCGCTGCCGTCCCGGATGTGGGTTCGTTTCACCTTCAGCATCATGTTCTCGAAGGAGTGAAACTGCAGGATGCCGGCGACAATGCAATCGTTACCAAAGCTCACCGCGTTCCAGTCGAAGGCCTGCATGGGCGAGTCTATGAGGGTCCGTTTGCCGATCCGGCACCCCATCCACCGCAGGATGATGTTCGAGAGCACAGTCCCGGCTGCGATTCCCAAAGGGATCTTGCACCAGGCGAAGAAGCAGTCCTGCGCGAAAAAGTAGGTGAAGTGCCGCCAGGACCAGAAAGGCGTCGCGTGAGCAGAACCCCATCTGCTGCCGACGAGGAGCTTCTTGATTGCGGCGCAGGACACAACCAGGATGACCTCTGCGAGAACCAAAGCAATGAACGCACTGACGACCAGGTGTGCATCCAACCGCAGCAGGATAGTGTACAGTACCACATAGGCAAGCACATCGGCGATGCGCAGAATGCCGATGCCGAAGATGTCATTCAGGAAAACACGCGCCAGGAAGAGGGGGAAGCTCGGCAGATTATGGGCATCATTTTCCGCCTCGAAGTCCGCACTCGCAAATCTAACCGGCGGGTTCCCCGCCACCGTGATGGGCTCGCCGAGCCGAGACTGCATCTGTCGCCGGAACTGTATGTCATTCCCCAGGGTGGAGACACCCAGCAGGAAGTTTGTGGGAAAGTGCCCGGACTCCGCAACGCAATTGTTGCTGCTGAAGAAGTTCGCGGGCATGTCGAGCTGGCGAAGGGTTGTGTGCTCGGCACCGCAATCGAGCATGTTCGTGAAACAGCCATGTGACCAGAACACCTGGGAGTCGGCGCTGGCAACCTCTGGGACGAGGTTGAGCATGACGTCGCACTCCGAGGCGCCCAGGCGCGTGAAGCGCACGCCGGCGAGCGCCCGCAGGTACTGCCCGGTGATGGTCCAGGTCCACAGGCGCTGGATCTGGTTCATCTTCTTCAGCCTGTACATGAGAAGCGCGGCCTTGAGCCCGCGCGAGGGATACAGACCCGGCGAGGTGCCCGTCCAGCGAAGAAAGAGGCAGCCCAGCACTGAGATCAGGACGATGGTGACCCAGGTGGTGATGAACGCGTAGAGTCCCATTTGCCAGACAATCTCGTGCAACGGCGTAATCTTGAAGTATTCGCTGGCCAGTTCTGTTTCTCTCTGGGGTATAAAGGTGACGGCGAACCAGACGACCGCGGTAGAGGGAACGGCCATGAGCCAGAAGTTCAGGAAGATCTGCATCAGGATGTTTAGCGTCTCCATAAACCAGAACGGGACCGCATACCGGCAGCTGCTCGCCGTACGCTTCAGTTCCGTATAACGGCCACTGAATCGTGCCGGGGCTCCTTCCCACATCTCCTTTGAACCCACATCGCTGAGGATGGGCGTAAACGGTGTGATCCAGGTGTCGCGGCCCACCGTCACATGGTCGGCGACGGCGGCCCGCATTCCGATTTTGCAGCCGCTCTCCAGGTGAACCGGGCCCACATGCAACGCCTGCCCCACCCACCTCGACATGTGTATGTAAGCGCCGGTCTGGATAGCCACATCGTCCCCGATGGAGAGTAAGTCCAGCGGTCCGGAGAACGCCACGTCGTGCGCGCAGCGAAGGTTGGAACCCACGGTCGCCCCGAGCCGCTGCAACACGTAGGCCATGAGCGGCGCACTGCTGAACATCGTGCCCAGGGGGCGAAGCACTGTCGCTTCCAGCCGCCTGATACACCAGATTCGCAGATGCATTTTGCTCCACTTGGGATACACACCCGGCGTCACATGGTTCCTGTAGATGTCACCGCCCATGAAGCGCTTGATCACCATGACCCAGAGCAGGCCGGCGAAGGGCAAGGCAAGGGCGAACAAGTACATGAGGAAGCCTAGAACAATGAACTCCCAGAGGAACGCGGTCATGAAGAACTCGCCGATTTCCGCGAAGGCCACGAGCCCCACAAAGCCTATCAAGGGAGGGGAATAGAGCAACGACAGGAACAGGACCTGCAGGGTGGTGAAATGCCCGATGGAAAGCACCTTTGCCGCTGTCTCATCGCGCTCGGTGCGGCTTCGGGTGGATTTCGGGGCAGCTGTGGGGGCCTGGGAGGCCCGCGGGAGTTCCCTTGGGCGATCGGCCACCTTGCGTGGGGTATCGCAGTCAGTGAGCAGCGCCCGGACCGGGACCACCCATCCTGCGGCCTGCAAGCGCTGAGCCAGTCGCGCCATGACGATGGAGTGCCCGCCATTGTCAGCAAAACCATCATCCCATCCCAAAGGCGTCTCGAACACAGCCCTGCAGATTGCCAGCACTTCCTCACTGCCCGGTTTCACGCCCATATGGGTGTCAGGGGGTTTGGCTTTCCCCGCCCCTGTGTCCTTGGTGCGGACCGGTGAGGCACGCCACGCGTCCTCCGCTTCCGGCTCGGCGTTTGTCAGCAAATGAGACAGGTTGGGCAAGCACCCCCGGTCGATCTTCCCGGACATGGGTTTCATGACGAATTTTTCCATCAGGAAGATCCGTGTCGGGACTGACGGCGCCGGAAGTTGTCTGGCCAGGGTCGCCGTGGCCCGGGCGGCCCACTCCGCCGGTGCTGGAGCGACTACCCCTATCTCGCCTTCGGAGACCGACGGTGCAGCCACGAAGGCGACCAACTCCTGGTTCTGATAGTCCAGCACAGCGGCCTCGATCTCCCTGAACTGCGTCTGGAGGATGTCCTCAACGGGCTGTATCTCCACGCGGTGTCCGCGCACCTTGAGCTGCACGTCGATTCGGCCGAGGAAGTGCACGCGCTGCGTCCGGATGTCTATTTTGCATTTATCCCCGGTGCGGTACAGACGGCCGAACCGCGGGTGCGTGATGAACTTCCGGGCGGTTTGCTCCGGCAGGTTGCGGTACCCCCGCGCAACATGCACCCCACCAATGCAGAGTTCACCGACCTCCCCATGGGGCAGGGGGTGGAGTTGGTCGACCTCGAGAATGACGTAGGTAACATTGGCCAAGGGGGAACCGATGGTGATGGGCTCCCCCGGCCGCAGGCTCTGGCGGCTCGTGTCGGTGCTTGCCTCCGTAGGACCGTAGGTGTTGATGATCTGCCGTCTGCCACGGGTCCACGGCTCCACAAGGGTTGCGGGGAAAGCTTCGCCCGCCGGCACCACGTAGCGGCACAACGGATAGGGGAGATCCAGCTCGGGGGTTGATGTGAGGGTGGTCAGCAGCACCGGCGGACAGAAGAGCACCGTGACCTCAGATTCACGGAGGACGGGGACGAGGTCCGGGCCGGATCGGATCTGCTCCTTGGTGAGCATGACCACAGCGCAACCAGACACCCAGGCGCTGTACATCTCGGAGATGCTGCCGTCGTATCCCAAAGACGATGTGAGCGAGGTCGCGTCCATGCCGGGAATGAGGTCGAAATAATCGGCGTAGCTCAGGGCCAGGTTAACGTAGCCTGCGTGCGGGCACTCCACGCCCTTGGGCATCCCGGTGGTTCCGCTTGTGTAGAAGAGGGTCGCAAGTCGCTCTGTGGGATCGTCCAGCCAGGGCGGCGGCTCACTTCGGGGCATCCCTTCCGGCAACGCCATGATGTCGAGGGTCGGCAGGTCCCGGAACTTGTCTTGGCCCCGCGTGAGGATGACCACCGGCAGTGCGTCCTCTAGCATATGGGTGATCAGGGCCTCGGGCAAAGCGGTGTCGAGGAACATCATGGTGCCGCCGGCCTTGAGAATGCCCAGGTGAGCGGCCACGATTTGCCAGTTGTCCTGCGCCATGGCCACGGCCACCACCTGGTCCGGACCTGTGAGGAAGGGAGAGAGAGCTGCGGCTACGTTTTCGGCCCGCGCGTCCAGCTCAGCAAAGGTCAGTGACTCTCCGGTCTGGGGAATCTGCAAGGCCGTGAGATCCGGATACTTCCTGGCGGAGCGGCTGAAGACCTCTGTGAGCCATCTTATTCCTTTCTGATGCGGAACATTCACGAGATGGCGGTCGCTAAAAACCTCCGTCAAACTGTACGGGCAGGTGTCCGTCTGTCCGTGCCGCGCCTTCTCCGCCACCCAGAGGTACCGCCGCCACGCCACAAACGTCAGTACAAAGAAAACCACGAAGACGATTGTTAGTATAATTACTGCCATGTGTTTTCCCCACAAGGTCGTGAAGTTGAAACCCCTGGGGTCCTGGCGTCAAACGCTAAATTTTCCCTTCACTGAGAATAGCGAAAGCAGGGTATTTAATCAAAGTATCGCTGGAGTGTTCCCGCTCGGCGGATGTCCAAAGTTACGCAATGGAAGCCACCGCCCAACATTTTTGCATGCCGCAATTTCAGGGGGATGACATCAAGACCTTGTTTCTCTAAAAGTTTCATCAGGCCCGTCTGATCTTGATCCACCACGACCAAATTCGGATTAATGCTGAGTAGATTCATATCGATCCAGTTGCTGCCAATACTCTTGGATAGATAGTCTGCATCATATCTGTCTGTATTCTCCATGGGTGGGCTGTAGATGACGTTCCACTGTTTTAAGATTTCAGGCAGGGTATCGCCACCTATGCGAGCAGGATTGCAGAGCATCAAGCCGGGGCGCAAGGCCACAAAGGTTGAGTCAATATGGGAGCCATAATAAACATCTTTGAGGAAGTGCACCCGATAAGCATCGCCCAGAATGGTCTGCAGCCATTGCCCCCCCATTTCGTTACCCGTGCCGCTGACCAGATAAATCAAATCTTGGCCAAGACGCAGGATGTTGGCTGCATCAAAGGCCGGTTCATGGTTACGTGGCGTGGGTTTGTCCGGATCAACCTCAAACAGCGAATCTAAAAGCATGGGTTTGGGGGCGCTGTACCATTTTGCGCCTGACTTTAAATAGTCAACCATCATGGTGCGATAGCTGAATGTTTCCTGGGCGCGGCTGCGCATGACATTGGGCGTTTCGATAATGTGGTCACCGATGACCAGCATGATGTCGCGGGGACAATAGTTGTAGTACCCCTTAGATTCCCAGTGGATGGTGGAAAAGTTGGCCTCGTGTGGCCATGTCTCCGGGCGTTTGACGGTGATGCCTAAGTTTTCAAGGACTGCAACAAATGCGTTCAAGTCCTCTTCCGTCTCTTCAATAATCCGCTGTGGAAAAGGGCCCTGCGGAATTTTCTCCAGTGAACGGTCGGGGAACTCTGTCAGTTGGGTACTCGAGTCTGCTGTGGGAAATCGCGCACCGAGCGGGTTCCCTACGATCACTTCTTCCAGTTGATCCCACTCATTACAACTCCAAACAACTGACATATGATGACCTTTCCCCGGGAAGGATAAGAAGATGCTTTTTACGGGTGTGAATATGTCAGGAAGAGGATTGTGAGTCAACTGAAAACAAGACACTTGATGTTGTTGAGAGAGCCCTTTCTGTGTGAAAAACAATTGATATCATAATCGCACTTATTGTATTATAAGAAGAAGAATCCAAACCATGACAATGAAAGCTGTAAAAAATTTTAAGGAGAAAAACATTATGAGAGGTAAACTGGCAATCATTTTATTGATCGTTTTTTTCGCAAGCCCGCTATTCGCTCAAGAACTTACCGGAACCCTTCAGCAGATCAAAAAATCCGGTCAAATCAGAATCGGCTACCGCACGGCTCAACCCCCCATGTCATTTTTGGGTAAGAACGGCACACCGACGGGTTATTCTATTGATTTGTGTAAGGATATCGTGGCTAAAGTTGAAACCAAGATCGGCGCGGACGTAAAGGTTGAATATGTTCCCGTAACAGCTGAAGAGCGGTTTAACGCCTTGGCTGATAACAAAATTGACATATTATGCGGCTCAACGACTAAAACGCTTTCCCGTGGTGAACTTGTGGATTTTACGCAATTGACATTTGTCACCGGCGCATCACTAATGACTTTAAGAAATAATAAGCAGCCTGATTCCACCGGTTTTGCCGGAAAGAAAATCGGCGTCGTGAATGACACTACGACCGCCGTTGCATTGAAAATGCTAATTCAGGAAACATCACCGGATACGAAAATTGTTTTGTTCAATTCAACAAAAGAAGGCATCAATGCGCTACGAAAGAAAAAGATCGATGCCTTTTCTTCTGACCAGATCGTACTGATTGGTATCATTTCAAAAGAGAAAGGCCCAATGAACTTCGTGATTGATCCCAACGTGTTTTCCTTTGAGCCTTTTGCACTGGCTGTAAGGCGAAATGATTCAGACTTTCGCCTTGTTGCAGATCGCGTGATATCCGATCTTTTCCGATCAAAAAAGATACTTCCCATTTACAACAAATGGATTGGGGACGTTACCGGAGGCAGGCTGCCCATATTCGATGCAATGATCCGACTTAATTCAACACCAGAGTGAGAATCGCTGGGATATTGCCGGGGAAAGTGAGTTTTTCAACGTAGAGTTGCCTTTGTCCGGTACAATCCGCCCATGTATGTGCTGATCAGGAACGCACTGGAGTATTTTGAGCCTTAAAAGTTATATTTTCAGGCCAAAAAGGCCCTCTGAGACAAAGTAACGCTGTAAAGCGTTGCCAACGAACAGCCACTATGAACTCGTACTGCTCAGTTATCAACACCTGATTCGAATATGATGGCCCTGATATCTCTTACAAATTCGTGGAAATCCACCAGGCCCTCTCGCAGATTTGCCAAGAATTTCTGGTCCCTGACACGCCAGTACTGATGGACAAGCATATTTCGAAAACTGAGAAATGGTTGAAGGTGAGAAATCAGTTCATCGGACAGTACATGGTGCTCCTTGCTTTTCCTAAAAACATCCATGTAACCATCCGACCACGGCATTGTGGCGTTTGGCGAGGATATGCTGCAATGTGCTGGCTGTGGCTTCCGCTATGACGATCGTCGAATACTTGAGGCTTTTTAGAAGATGGGGATCATGCAAAATCACTTCGTCCGGATGGGCAAGAACAATCTCAAGATCAATTGTTTCCGCGGCAATTTCATCAATGTACTTCTCTACCCGTTCTATATCGATCTGCACAAAATGCCTCCATTCGATCTTTCTTAAGTTGTTACGCTTGCATAATTATGGGCTCATTTTCCAAAAAGTACCCAGAAAGGGCATCAATCATGTCGCCAAGGATATTTGAGTCACTGTTTTTCAAAAGCACGCCCCGGTTTATGGCATTGTAGAGAATTATAGGGTCTGCTTCGCCCAGGTCGAAAAGCAGAAGGTCTATACGGTCCTCGGAGATCCCAAGGGTTTTTGCGAGATTACTGACTATATCAAAATAGGCCTCATACTTGTCAATGTCCGGACGTAGCAGTACCAGAAGATCCACGTCATTTACAACAGATTCTTCCGTGGCTGCTGAGCCGAAAAGATAGGCAGCAACAACCTCGGGTTTTTTATCGAGGCACCTTTTCAGCGCCATAAGATCCAATCTCATATTATGTTCCTTCAAACCTAATATTTTAGTACAATATAACAAGTTAAACCATATTCTACACAAATATGGAAAGTAAATAGAATAGCAGACCCTTCTGCTTGATGCAAACAGATAATCGCTAAGAGATCTGGCTCAAATTATTGGTCCAAATTAAAAAACACGGAAAAATCAGAAGCCTATGGAAAACTGAAATTGGATGGTGACCTCAATGCATTGATCCGACTTAATTCAACACCAATATGAGAATCGTAATGATCGCTTAGACAGTCTCTTTATTCTGCAATAGTTGAATAGATTTAAGTAGTTCACTCTTATCAAGTAATTGGTTCGTTACGTATTTAGCACGCGAAGGATATTGCACATTGAGCAAATTTATGTATGATGCACCTAGGTTGATGATTTTTCAAAAAGTCTAATTTTGGCCTTTTACATTTGATAACTTATTGAAATTGTTGCAGCCAGAATTCGTATTTTTGACTTTTTTACGAGGTCATCAATAGTGCCCAACGGGTTAGCTTGTGAGGAAGTAACACCTGAAAGACCATTACAGGAAAAGAAGGGTGAAATGATGTTTGAAATATTCTCTCGAACAGATAATAAGATAATTTATGTGTCTCCGGAAAGCACAATTTTAGAAGCCATGCACGAAGCGGAAATCAATCACACCCATGTTTGTGGCGACAAAGCCCGGTGTACAACATGCAGGGTCTATATCATGGACGGATTGAGCAATTGCCTGCCCAGGAATGAAAAAGAAACGCATTTAGCCGAGAAACTGGGGTTGCCCCAAGATATTCGATTAGCCTGCCAAACCAGGATAAGTGGGAACATTACCATTAGACGTCCAGTCGTTGATGATTTGGATATCGAAATTGTTTTAAAGCAATTGGGAGATACGCCTGGCAGCAAACTTGGACAAGAGAAAAATCTGGCAATTCTCTTTACCGATATCGAAAATTACACAGAATTTGCTGAGGCTCTCCCTGCTTATGACGTTGTACATGTTCTGAATCGTTACTATCAAACGATGAACGAGATTATTGTGCAACATAAAGGTGTTATCAGCGATGTGGCGGGAGACGGCATCCTGGCGTTGTTTGGTGCCATAGAAGATAGCAAGAACCCTGTATTGGGCGCCATCAATGCAGTGAATGCCATGAACGCGGCTTTGACACAATTTAACGGATATCTCAAACAAATGTATGACCGGTCTTTTGGGATCAGGGCAGGAATAAACTTTGGAAAAGTCATTGTCGGCAATTTTGATACAGGCATGATGAGTAAAATTTCCGCTATCGGAGACGCCGTTAATTTTGCAAGTCGGATAGAAACCGCGAACAAGAATTTCGGCACAAAAATGCTGATCTCCCAATCGGCCTATGAGGAAGTACAGGGGTTGGTGAAGACCCATAAAATATATCGGACCATATTAAAAGGCAAGTCCGGTGAATATATCCTCTATGAGGTTGAAATCTAAAAACGGAACTATAAACTGCCTGGAGAAGAAGAGCAAGCAATTGACCAAACGCTGCAAAGAGGCTTTAAAAGACGTTGGGTTAAAGTAGAGGGGATTTTGGCCATGTATTTGGGATTTAAAAAAATCTGTTTCGGGTCAGTAATTTATTGAAATCTTTACCCTTCAAATCTTCTCTCAGTAGAGTTCACAGAGACCTCAGAGATTTTTTTCTACAATCGCCTTCAGATCTTTGAGTATCAGGAACAAGTGGAATGGGTCGGTGGGGCTGGGTTCGAATTCCCATTCGACATACCACTGGCGGGCTACATCATTTTTTGCGTGTACGATTAATGCACGAATGCCTACGATATCAGATACCTGCAAAGTTCGAAGCAACGCATCCTTGAGAAGGGCACGCCCTAGGCCCTTTCCTTGATGCGCTTTGTCCACCGCCAGGCGCGCCAGGATCATCACAGGTACAGGGTGACGCGCCAAACCTTTCACCACTCTATGCGGCGCTCCTTCGTGTTCAACACTCCCTACTGTCAGGCTGTAGAAGCCTACGACCTCACCATCTTTGCAGCAAACATAGGTTTGGGCGCTGCCGGCTTTCTGGTTTACCAGTGCATAGCGTTGCAGAAACTGATTCAGAGCTGGCTGGGCACAGTCGAAAAATTCGACCGAATCTGCTGCACTGAGTTTATGCATAGGTCCATATCCGAAAGTGGTCAATCCATAACCCCCGGCTGGGTCAGCAGCTTCTTAAGGCGGGGTTTGGATTGCACCGGGCGATCTAAAGCTTGCTGGAACATCTCCCATTGGGCATTGTCCAGTCCGAAATGACGTCGATTCGCCAATGCCTGGTTGGCTGCCGTGATGCCTGCTTCCAACAAAAACTCGCTTACATTTTTATGACAGGCACGGGCGGCCTCTTGCAACAATTGTTTGACCGCAGTACTCGCACGTACATCAATCCTTTCGGATTTCGGCTGTATTGAACTGGTCATGGGCACCTCCTTTCATTCATGTTTAAAGCATAATGTCCGGACGATGTTATGACAAGAAAAAAAATATATATGTCTAAAAAAATTCCGGGGACACAATAAATTTTTGACAATTGCTGCCAATCATTACAGTACTGCACCCATGGTACGCATAGCACGAATCGTCGTTCCCGGTTGGGAATGAGTTGCTCATTGATAAGCTTGAGGTATTGTTGGGGAAACAACTTCGGAAGAAAAAGACCGGCCCTAAAGGTCCATGGGAAAACAAGAGAAGCGAATAATTTATTGTGTCCCCGGAATTCCCCGCCCCGGAATTCCCCGGTGCTGTTGTCTCTAATAAAACATGCACGGATTTTCTCCGTTTCACATGCTCTTCCCAACAGCGAAAATGTGGGATGACATCCCGCGTCATCTCTCACTTACTGACCGGCATCAACCAGATTACATCATATGGCTGCATCGTGATCGATATCCGGTCCCCTTCGACCGTCCATTCTTTTTCCGTCATCAGATCACGCCATTTCGTTTCTTTCAACCCGAGGTCTGAAAGGGGGATCTCTATGCTGCTGGCTCTGTCGGTGACATTGGTCATGGTCAGAATATGTTGATCGCCCTCGGGAGAGACGCGAAGGACAATAAGAACATCGGGAGAGATCATCAAGACTAGCTGATCCCCTTGCGGGTGAAAGGCCCGGTTTCTCGTGCGGCTAAGATGGATCTTTCGGGACATGCGGACCAGGTGCGATCTCTTTGAGTCGGGATCCGCAAATGCATCTGAAAGAAGTTCCGAATCAATTACCCCGCGGTTGATATCCCTCCTGACATTGGAAGTTTCTGCCAACTCGTAGTCGTTTGGCAGTGCGAATAACCCGTGAGTATAAAGACCGGGCACCCCTTTGAGAACGAGGAGAATACTTCTCGAAGCAATATATCGCTTGACTTGAAAGGCCACCTCCTCGTCGCTGTCTGCCCGGTTTATGGCACTCCACCATGTGGTATTGATTTCATAGGGATCTTCCACATTGTCTTCCGTCGCCTTATAAGAAACATAGGCACCATGCTCCTTTGCCTTCTGGATCAAAGAATCGATCTGTTCTTTGGAAAGAATCCCTTTGACCCCCATGACCCCGACTCCGTCATGGGTATCCAGGATATTGAAGAAAGTTGCGGCCCTGGAATCGATTTTCAGATCTTTCGCCCATCTGGAAATGGCAGTGGCATCCTGGGTGTAAAAGGTGTGCAGGACAAGAGGAGGCAAGGCAAAATTGTATACCATGTGCGCCTCGTCATACCCGTTGCCAAAATAGGAGACGTTGTCCTCGTGCGGCACGTTCGTTTCCGTGATCAAGGCCACTCCGGAGGCGACAACACCCATAACGTCCCTAATGAGTTTCACGATGGCGTGGGTCTCAGGGAGATGCACACACTCGGTTCCCGGTTCGGCCCAGACATAGGTCACAGCATCCAGACGGAGGATATCCGCCCCCCGACGCACATAGAAGAGAAGACTTTCCAATACCTGCATGAACACCGCCGGGTTTCGGAAATTGAGATCTATCTGGTCTTTGGAAAATGTGGTCCAGACGTATTTGGGACCGTCAATGGTATCGAATCTGGTCAGGATATCTGAAGTGCGTGGCCGGAATATCTTGCTCCGCTGATCGGGTGTGAGATCATCCGGAGAATCATAAGCGATGAAGAAATCCTTAAAGATCGGGTTTCCCCGCAACCACTCCCGGAACATCTGAGCCCCTGATGAGCAGTGATTCAGGACACCGTCAAACATGAGATCATAGTCTGCATCCATTGCCTTGATGCATTCCCAGGTCCCCATTTCCGGGTCTACGGCCTTAAAATCCACAACCGCGAACCCCCTGTCCGAGGAATAGGGGAAAAAGGGGAGGATGTGAATGGTGTTTATTCCCCCACGATTGTACTCTTGAATAAATCGGTGCAGTAAGGAAAGGAAGCTGCCCCTCTCGCCTTTCAAAACATCGGCATAGGTAATGAGGACCACGTCCTTTTCCGTGAATCGCTCAAAGGGATCGAAATCCTTTTCATGATCAATCAGTTCCTGAGGTTTGTGGGCGTGATGCACCCTGAGAAGCCGTTCCAGTTCCGGCATCCATTCTTTTGCTTCCGTCTCGCCATAAAGAAGTGACAGCCGGGAAAACATGCGTTCTCGGGCATCGGAAGAAATCACCAGACTGGGGCGTGTGAAGTCCGGATCACGGTTGTAAGGTATCCGGCTGATTCTCAAATTTTTCGCGCCTTCATTGTTCATATGATCTGGTCTATTCGTGGATGTCATTTTGCGTCGTCATTCCTCCATTTCAGATTCTCATTACTCATCTAATACTAAACGATCTCTCCGCTCCAGAGCTTATCCAGAAACACGTGCCAGGGGAAGACGACTATGCCGTCGCTGATTTTTCGCTGGTATCTATCACGACTGACCACAGCGAAATTCTCTACGACTCCCTCCTCCCGCAATGCCCTGAGTCCTCTTAAATTCCCCAGCCGCATTTCGATTTATGATGATAATCCGCAGTATAGTTGCGGTTTATACGGAACATTAAGGAATTGGTTTTTCGGAGTCAAGGTGTTTTTCTCATTCCGGAATCGGCAAAGACATCGCTGAAAATGCTCTCAACACGTTTTGTTTCCTGTGCCGCGAGTTCAGCGAATTCGTCGAAAAGGTTTCTGCATGAAAGAAGCTTTATCCAAGTACAAAAAGGGAAGTCAAGCTATTTCCTCACGGAAGATCGTAATGGCGGATTTCCTTCTGGATCGGCGTTCTGCTATTGGGATTTTTTACGAACAAGATTGGCTGGAGATCTGGAGGCGATTCGTGAGGCAGCATTACAGGGTAAAGCCTGGGGAAGGAGGCTATTTCAGGAAAGGTTGGCCGAAGAACTTGGCTAGGTGATTGTTCCCCAAAAAAGAGGGCGACCAATGAAAATGATAAATAGGTGTGATCCCTTTTCTCCCGCGGCTTTTTGAAATTCCAGGAGCAAAAGAGTGTAGTTCATCTCAGCAGGCAAGGCAACCAGAGGCTGGTTTTGTCGTCTAATCCCCATCCAACACCTCATTCAGTTTTTCAGCAAAAGGTGCAATGGAAAACGGTTTCTGCATGAATCCTTCGGCACCGGCATCAAGGATGTCCTGGGCAGGGCCGTGTATACTGTAACCACTGCACACGATCACTTTCAGATCAGGCCTTGCTTCCATGATAAGAGGGTAAACCCTGTCCCCGTCCATATCGGGCAGTTTTATGTCGAGGAGTGCCAGGTCAATCTGGCCGTCAAAGTTCTTGGCAAGTTCAATGGCCTCTTTCCCCGTCCTCGCGAGGAGAGCACGATAACCAAGCTTCTCCAATATCTTCCTGAACAGATCAACCAGAGGTTCTTCATCCTCAATGACCAGGACGGTACCTTTGCCCATGGCCAGTTCGACCTCCGGTTGTTTGACCACCTTTGCTCCCTGCTCTTTGCTCTCTGGCGTCATGGCAGGGAGATAGATTCGGACCACAGTCCCCTTGCCTGGTTCTGAGTCTACGGTGATGTCACCATTGTGGTTCTTGATTATTCCATAAACCGCGGCCATTCCAAGACCGCGTCCTGTGAAATGAGTGGTGTAGAAGGGATCAAATATCCTTCTCCTTGCCTTTTCATTCATGCCCTTGCCGGTATCTTCGATACTAAGACAGACATACGGTCCCGGTTTTAGATCCGGGTAATCCTTTTGAAGCGCCTGGTCTGGGCCAATGTTCCTGGTGGATATCCGAATCGAACCCTGGTCTTCCATGGCCTCGTTTGCGTTCGTAATCAGGGCCGATAAAACCATCAGCATCTGGCTGGGATCGGCCCGTGTGACATGGAGACCCGACAGAAGGTCGGTCTCTACGCGAACGCCGGGATGGAGTGTCTGTTTCTTAAGCGTAAGAACCCCCGTGACGATATTATTTAATGAGACGCTCTGCACATTGTATTTTCCACCCCCGGAATAGGCCAGCAATTGATCGGCGAGATGGGCCATTCGTTTACCTGAATCCAGCATATCATTGAGTTTTTCCAACATCTCGTCATCTTCCGCCTTTTCCAGGGCAAGCAGGTCGATATTTCCTACGATGACGGACAGCTCATTGTTGAAACGGTGTGCAACCCCGCCAGCCAGGGAGCCGATTGCTTCGGTCTTCCGGGCTTCCAGAAGTTGGCTTTCAAGGTCCTTGCGCTCGGTGATGTCGACTACCGTACCAAGCAGGCTTTCTGGATTGCCATCTGCATCACGGACTAGCTCGGCTTGGGCATGAACCCAAATAGTTTTGCCATCGGAGCGCAACTTTCGGTGGTCGATATTGTATTCCTTGACACCTCGAATAGCCATATCAAGATGCTTTTCTACGAATGGCAGATCGTCTGGATGCACTAGTTCCATGGTTCTCTCGATGTTTGACTTCTTATGTTGGCGTTTGATTCCATAGAGATTGTAGATTTCGTCGGACCAATACATATCATTGGTTTTCAGATTCCAATCCAGGAAGCCCATTCTCGCAACTTCCTGTGCCTTCAACAGCCTTTGTTCACTCTCCCGCAGTGCCTCCTCCGCTTTCTTACGCTCTTCAATTTCTTCTTCTAGTTGCTCGTTTGTTTTTGCTAATTCAGCAGTACGTTCTTCCACCCGGAGTTCAAGTTCATTGTGGGATTTTTTCAGGGCAGATTCTGCCTCAAGACGCTTGGCCCTGTTAAACAGTAAAAGAAAGATAAGAATGGCTTCAATAATAAATAAAGATATCCAGCCAATGATATACCACTTGTATACCCCCCAGATTGTCAATTCCTTAAAACGCAAAATACTGCCTTCTGGAAGTTTCTGTTCATCAAGACCCCATCTGTTCAACTGACGCCAGTCAAACATGGGAACAATCGTTCCATAACTGGTTACCGGGAAATCTGTGGGCTTTTCTCCTTTAAGTATTGCCAAAGCATATTGTGCAGCTTTTTTGCCCTGGACCTCAAAACCAACCAGGCGCCCGCCGACAATACCGTGGCCTAGATACGGTTCAAAAATGCTGTAAGAGGGGACACTTGATTTACCTACAATTTCAGCCATGGATTCTAGTGGAATAAAAACACTGCCTGCCTTATCCCTGTAGATAGTTGTAAAAAAAACTATGGTATCTTTAGGCATTCGTGCCACTTGTTCAAGAATTTGATCCATTGAATGATCAGTGAGATAAGTGAATTGGAGGTCATCTTTATAGGACTGAAATATCTCTTTGGCATTTTCAACGATACCCCCAACGGTTTTCGAGATGCCGCCAACAAGGACAACATGTTTCGTGTTTGGCTGGAGTTTGAGCGCTGTTTCCAAATTTCCTTGTATGTCCACGTGATATGAAATACCCGTAACGTTACCGGGCAGATCTAGACCCGTGAGATTTGATTCAGTAACAACCGTGAAAACGGTCGGTATGTCGGGAAAGATTTCATCACCATAATCAAGCATAAAACGCAAAGCAGCGGTGAGGATAGTGATCACGCAATCGATTTTACCATCACCATATTTATGGCGCAGCAAATCAACCGTTTCTTGCTTGTAGTGGTTGCTGGTAAATCGATATAGATCGAGGTATTCTATATCCACTTTGATGCGATAGTCAGTGTTGGATTCAAAAACTTGCCCAATGCCTTTTTAAACAAGCTTAATGGCAGGCATGTTTTTGTAGTGACCCGCAAGAATGAGGACCCTTTTTACCTCTCTTTTTTCCGCAGCACTAACATTACTGTTTAATAACAGGATAACGAAAACAACACATATAACTTTCAATGAAAATCGCATATATAACCTCAAATAGAGACTATTGAGAATGAGCAAAAACCATGCCATGAAAAAGAATAGGGAAAGCTTCACGTTAACTATTTGAAACCTTCATGAAAATCTGAATCAATGAAGAGATCGTGGGCCAAAAAGGAAAGCGTTTAAGAAAACAAGCATGGCTTTGAAACCATATTTGGTTTATATTGTGGTGGCTCCCACAGTGCATTGGGACATAAAGAGGTTCGCGGCAAAAATCCTATCGTTGGAGACTAGAAGCAGATGGTCAATACCTGCCGAGAAATATGATATGAACATTGAAAATGACATCCTCGATCAACTGGTCGATGAACGCACCTCCGTGCTGAGCGAAAGCAGGACTATGCTGAAAAGATCAGTTAAGGAGCTTCAAGAGAGCCAAGAACGCTACGAACTCGCTGTTACGGGATCAGCGGCCGGTATCTGGGACTGGGACCTTGTTTCCGATAAAGTGTATTATTCCGACCGGTTTAAGGAGCTTTTGGGGTACGCGCCCGATGAGTTCTCGGACACACTGGACGAATTTTGGAATCGACTGCACCCAGATGATTCCGAGGCCGTCCGACTGGCCGTTGACAAACATCTTTCTGAACGTGTTCCCTATATTATCGACTATCGCCTTCAACCCAAATCCGGGGAATACCGGTGGTTTCATGCCCGCGGACAAGCCCTTTGGGATAAAACAGGCAAAGCCACCCGAATGTCCGGTTCCATAACCGATATAACCTCGCGTAAGAAAGCAGAAGAAGAAATCCTTAGCAGCGAAGAGCGTTTTCGAAATCTGATGGAGCAGTCTCCGCTCGATATCGTAATATTGACGCCCGAAGGTCAGATTACTGAGGTGAATAAGGCCTGGATGCGGAACTGGGACGTTCAAGCGGATGAGGCAGATACTATCTTGACAACATACAACATGCGAACCGACAGCCAGTTCGAAGATCTCGGCCTTGCTCCGCTGATCGAAAGAGCCTTCGCGGGAGAGGATGTAGTCCTGCCTCCGATACACTACATCCCGAGCCGTTTATTCGACGAGATAGGGTTGGAGAATATAGAGGCGAGGTCGCGCTGGATTCAAAACCACTTGTACTCGATCAAAGACAAGAACGGAAGTGTCGAGTCCGTCGTTAACATCAACATGGACATCACTGAACAAAAGCAGGCTGAAATCGAGCTCCGTGCTGCTCTTGAAGAGATCGAGAAGCTGAAAAACCAGTTGGAGGCCGAAAGCGCCTACCTGCAAGATGAAATTAAACTGGAACACAACTTTGAAAATATCATCGGTCAGAGTGAAGCGCTGAAATACGTGCTGCACAGGGTCGAGCAGGTCGCTCCTACGGATTCTCCAGTGCTTATCTTGGGGGAAACGGGCACGGGCAAAGAGCTTATGGCGCGAGCCCTGCATGAGCTCAGCCCTCACGGCAGGCGGGCATTGGTGAAAGTGAACTGTGCGGCCCTGCCCCGGGAATTGATTGAAAGCGAGTTGTTCGGCAGGGAAAAAGGGGCCTTTACCGGGGCAACAACAACCCAGGTCGGGCGCTTCGAACTGGCCAAGGGGTCAACTCTCTTTCTGGACGAAATCGGGGAACTCCCGCTCGAGCTTCAACCCAAACTACTGCACGTGCTTGAAAGCGGTGAGTTTGAAAGACTGGGAAGCCCCCGCACACTGCACTCCGATGCCCGCATCATCGCCGCCACAAACCGCGTTCTTGAAGAAGAAGTCCGCAAAGGCCGTTTCCGGCAGGATCTATGGTATCGGCTGAAGGTTTTTCCCATTACGGTGCCTCCGCTGCGTGAACGTCCGGAAGACATTCCCTTGCTGGTCAAATGGTTTGTGGACCAACTCGCAAGAAAGCTGGGAAAACACGATACCGAAATCTCGAAGTCTACCATGCAGATGTTGCAGGGCTACCCGTGGCCCGGCAACGTGAGAGAATTGAAGCATGCGATCGAAGGTGCATTGATTACCGCCAAGGGGAAGAAGCTGAATTTTGATTTTCCTCAAACTACAAAGACAGCGCTAAGCGACTTCAAGCCTTTTGAAACAATGGGGCGCGATTATATCCTAAAGGTTCTGAAGGCCAGGAACTGGAAGATCGGGGGTAAAAACAGTGCAGCTTTAACCTTAGGGATGCATGTCAATACGCTTCGCGGCCGCATGAAGAAACTTGGCATTAAAAGACCAAAATCCTGACCTCCTTATCTTCACCCAAGTCCTAAAGCCTACGTCGAAAAAACATCAAATATGGTTTTGTTAACCATATTTGGTGTTCTGTTTATTCTTTTCTTTCAGCTACCAATCTGTTCTTCAAATGAATATTTAATATTTTCCAGTTAGTTAAGGCAATATTCTCATTGTTCGTGCCAATGGCACGCTCTTTGATATACCTTGAATTGGTTCAATCAAGTTTCACAAGTGGCAAATTTCCTTCCTCATTCCACAGGAGTATGATATGGTTATCAGTCAATTAAAGATCGAAATCAGGCCATACAAACCGGATGAATTTCTCAACAGTATGCGCTCTATCTTGCGCAGTATTCGTAAAGAAAAGGGTTGTCTTGATTTCAGCGTGTACTGGGATTCCGAAAAGGAAAATACCTATCTTCTGGTTGGAGAATGGAAGTCAAGCCAAGCCATGGAGAATCATTTTAAAACCCAAAATTTCGAAGTGTTAATCGGCGCAGCCAGAGTACTTGGCCAGACATTCGCCATGAACATAGCCGAAGTTTCAAAAACCGGGGGTTTTGAATTGGCCAGAGAACAGATTACGTCGCAGCGAATGAAGAGCGCAGACGCAGGTATAGCGAAATGATCACCGGGAAATGTGAACGAGAATGAAGAAAGTCAGGCTCACCGCGCTCTTGCTTGCTGCCAGCCTACTGACCGCCACTCTGGGAATGACTGTGACTCAGGCCCACGCTGCGTTCCTGGGCCACAACTTTCGTGGTGACTACGGTCTTCTGTCCGGGACCCAGCCAGACCCGGGCTTGTATTTATAAGCCTTGTACCTCCGATACGACGCGGATAAGCTTTTGAACAGCGACGGTGACCCCATCGGCCCCGACCCAGGCCGGCCGGGTTCCATAGACATGAACAGCTATGCGGCCTCAGTTTGGTACGTGAGCGACTTCAAACTTCTGGGTGCAAACTACGGGTTTATACTTTTCCCCGCCTTCACAAACAATGCATTGGAGGCGCCTGTTTTCGGCCTCGATCAGTCCACGAACACCGGTTTCACCGATCTCTATTTTCAACCCCTTAACCTGGGCTGGCATACCCAGCGGGCCGATTTCACCGCCGGCCTCGGGGTGGTTGCGCCCACCGGAAGGTTCGAACCCGGCGCACCGGATAATCTTGGTCTGGGAATGTGGAGCTTTGAACCGTTCGCAGGAGCGACGGTCTACTTTGACGAGGCCAGGACCTGGCACTTCGCCACCACTGCCTTTTATGAGATGCACACGAAGAAGAGAAACACAGACATCAGGGTGGGCGACATTCTGACCTTGGAGGGGGGCCTGGGCAAGTCCTTTTTGGGTGGCACCCTTATTGTTGGAGCCTCCTACTATGCGCAATTTCAAATAGCTCATGATGAAGTCGGGCCGGATATTGAACCGTTGCTCAAAGGGCGAAAGCTGGCCAGGCAGAGGGTGTTCGGGGTGGGACCGGAGCTGACAATCCCGATCATGACTTCAAACACACTGTATGGATTTCTCAACGCGCGCTTCTTCTGGGAAATGGGCGCGCGTTCTACTCTGGAGGGAACCACGCTTACGATTACCGCTACCTTTCCGATTCCGAGCCTCCCGCTGGAATAGGATGAAACTATGGGCCATAAGGAGCAAACAAAGTGAAATCAAAAGTCTTATTCCCCCTGGTCATGGCCGTGCTTCTGGCATCCGGCTGCGCCGCCACTTTGCCTAAAGATTTTGAACGGCCAGCATCATATGCGCTCCGGGACACGCAGGACACGGCCTGGGCGATCGATCTTGCGGATGAAAAGGCCGCGAACCCTGGAAAATCCGGTTTTCATCTGCTGGGTCAAGGCAAGGAGGCTTTTCTCGCACGTGCTGCCTTAATCCATTATGCAGAGCGAAGCATCGACGTACAGTATTTCCATTTCCACGATGATCTTGTGGGGCATCTGTTTGCCGAGCAATTAATCAAAGCCGCGAAAAGGGGGGTACGGGTACGGATGCTGTTGGATGATATGGATCTCGAGGGGCGGGACAAGAAGATAAGCGTTCTGTCAGCATATCCCAACATTGAGATGCGGATATTCAATCCGTTCGACCGCAAAAGCGGCAGAATGACCCAATTCCTAACGCGTTTCGGATCGGTTACGCGGCGTATGCACAACAAGAGCTTTACCGTGGACGGCCAGGTGGCCATCGTGGGAGGGCGTAACATCGGAAATGAGTACTTCGAAGCGGATCCGACCAATGCGTTTGCGGATCTGGATGTAATGGTAATCGGTCCCGCCGTGCAGGAAGTCTTAACGGCATTTGATCGATATTGGAACAGCGATTTGGCCTACCCCGTGTCGGTTTTGATAGAGGGGGAACCGACTGCCGCTGAGATCAAAAAAGTGAGTGAGGAATTGAAAGCGCGTATTGAGGACCAGAAAACCTCCATTTATGTTCAGATGCTCCGGGAAACGGATCTGTTTAAAGAAATTCAGGAAGATACGGTTTTTTTCAAGTGGGGGGAGGCGGAACTGATTTATGATTTGCCCGAAAAAGTGCTTCATGATTTTGACAAGACCGAGTACCATTTGATCCCCAAGCTAAAGCCTTACATCGAAAGCTTAACCGAGGAGCTGATTATTATTTCCCCCTATTTTGTCCCCGGACAACTGGGCACCGCTTTTTTGCTGGAGCTGGTGGAAAGAGGCGTGCGGGTCCGAATTCTGACAAATTCACTGGCCTCCACCGACGTTCCGGCCGTGCATGCCGGGTATTCGGATTATCGTATGAAACTGTTGGAGGGCGGAGTGGAGTTGTATGAATTAAACCGAAAACATAGCTTACAAAAACAAACAGATAAGCAAGAGGTCGATCAATCCCATAAAGACACATTGCATGCCAAGACGTTTGTATTGGATCGCAAGCAGATGTTTATCGGGTCGCTAAACCTTGATCCCCGTTCGGCTATCCACAACACGGAAATCGGATTGGTGATTTCATGTGAGGAACTGGCACGGGGATTTGGGGAGGAGTTTGACCGGGATATTGAGAAGCTTGCTTTTCGTTTAGAACTGAAAGAATCGAAAGGCCAAAAAAAGATCCTATGGCACGGCCTGGTTGACGGTCAGCCGGCAACGCTTACCGATGAGCCCCATGCCGATTTTTGGCTGAAGTTCAAGGTTGGCCTGTTTGGCATACTGCCCATTGAATCGCAACTATAAATATGATATCATAGAGGTAAGCGCATGAACATTTGTCCGCACATAAAAAGGGGATCTTCATCATGTATTTAGGATCTAAAAAATTCTGGTTAGGGTTGTTCTTTGGGATTTCGTTTCTTCTTCTAATGTCTGCCTGTCGTGAGGAAGTACCGAAACCCATTGAGCGGATCCGAGCCATCAAAACCATTACAGTTGCTGAAAAGAGCTCAGGGCCGGTCAGAAAATTTTCAGGTGTGGTGGAGGCCGTCGACAGCTCCATCCTCGCTTTTGAGGTACCCGGAAACGTGAAGGAAGTGCGCGTCAAGGTGGGCGACCGGGTGGAAAAAGGGCAGACCATAGCCGTCTTAAATGAACGCACGTTTTTGTTGGACCTTCAGGCCGCCGAGGCGGCCGTGGGGCGGGCCAAGGTGCAACTTGCCGACAAGAAAAACGACCTGGACCGTTTCCAAAGAATCTCCAAGATGGACTCGGGCGCCGTGAGCCAGTCATCCCTTGACAAGTCAAAAGCCGCCTACGACAGTGCGCTCAAAAATGTCAAATATGCGGGTTCTCAGGTCAAGTTGGTAAAACGCGATCTCGAAAAAACAACACTGACGGCACCTTTCAACGGCATCATCGGCGAGAAATATGTGGATCCCTTTCAGGAAGTGAAACGTGGGGAGCACCTGTTTATTCTTTTTTCTGAAAGTGCCATGGAGGTTGCCGTTCAGATTCCCGAGACGGCCATTGACGATATTCACCTGGACCAGTCCGCAGAGATTCGTTTTCCCACCGTTCCCGATCATACTTACAAAGGTGTTGTATCCGAGATCAGTTCAGTGGCCGGAACGGCCAACGCCTTTCCCGTTAAGGTGGTGGTTGTGGATGCCGGCAGTAAAATACGCCCCGGAATGACGGCTGAAATAACACTCATGCTCTCCAAAAAGGATCAAAATGCCGGTTATCTGGTTCCCCTTTCCGCCATTGCCAAAGGGGGTGACAAATCCGATTTTCATGTTTTCATATTCGATAAAGAAACCTCCACGGTCAAGAAAACGCCCGTCAAAGGCGGGGGCGTCAGGGGTAATTGGGTGGGTGTCACCGAAGGGGTCAAGGCAGGAGATATTATCGTCGTGGCAGGCGTGACATTTTTAGAAGACGGCCAAAAGGTCAAACTGATGAAAGGGAATTAGGGGTCTCAGACATGTCCTTTATCACTCGCTTTGCACTGGATAATACGCGGCTCACCATGGTGTTTATTGCCGCAGTGCTTCTGATAGGCCTCAGTCAATTCTTTCATTTCCCCCGCCAGGAAGACCCACCCATCACCATCCGCGAGGTGGTGGTTGTGGCGTTTTATCCCGGCATGAAACCGGCTGACGTGGAAGAGCTGATCACCCGCAAGCTGGAAGCTCAGATCCGCACACTACCCGAAATCGACGACATCTGGTCCGATTCAAAATCCGGCACATCCATTATCCACGCCGAAACCCGGGACGAATATAACGATCTGGATACCATCTGGCAGAAGGTTCGCAATAAGTTGATCGATGTCCAGACGGAGCTGCCGTCAGGCACCATCGGACCTTTTGTCAATGACGAATTCGGCCTTACGGCGGTGGCCACCATGGCGCTCTGGGCCGACGGGTTTTCCATGGCTGAAATGCGGCTGGTGGCGCGCGATATCCGAGACAGGCTGTATGAACTCAAAGGGGTTCGAAAAGTAGAACTGTACGGCGTTCAGGATGAGCAGGTCTTTTTAAAGTTCTCAGCTTCAAAACTATCCCAGTTCGGCATCAGCCTGGGAGAGATTAGTGACACATTGATTCGGCAGAACGTGGTATTGCCCGGCGGCCGAATCGATGCGGCCGGACAGGACATCATTGTGGAACCGTCCGGCAACTTCCGTTCCGTGGAGGATATTGAAAGGGTTCTCATCACCATCCCGGGAACACAGCAGACCGTGGCACTCAAAGATCTTTTGGAAATTGAGCGAGCTTACATTGATCCTGCAAAAGACCTGGCCTATTTCAATGGTCATAAAGCCATCGTCATCAGTGTATCCATTATTCCAGGCACCAATTCCGTGGCCTTCGGGGACCTGTTGACCCAGAAGCTTAACCAGCTCACGGCCGACCTTCCCATCGGATATGTGCTCGAATATGCCACCTTTCAGCCTGATCTGGTTGAGGCGTCTGTTAACGGGGGGCTCAGCAATGTCTATCAGACCCTGGTCATTGTCTTGGTGGTGGTCATGCTGTTTTTGGGGATCCGTACCGGGTTGATTGTAGGCTCGTTTGTTCCCATGACCATGCTGTTGGGCATGGTCGCCATGCGGTTTTTCAATATTGAACTGGAGCGGGTTTCCATCGCCTCCACAATTATCGCATTGGGCATGTTGGTGGACAACGGCATTGTGGTGGCCGAGGACATCCGCACTCGCCTTGAAAATGGTGTGAAAAAAAGACAGGCCTGTATTGAAGCAGGAACAACCCTCGCCGTTCCGCTCCTCACCTCCTCCCTGACCACCATTCTGGCCTTTGTCCCCATGTTGATGATCGACGGGCAGACCGGCGATTATGCATTCTCCCTTCCCATGGTGGTGATCCTGCTGCTGATTTCCTCCTGGTTTCTTTCCATGTACATGACCCCTGCCATGTGCTTATGGTTTATGAAAGTCAAACCGAAGAAGGAAAAATCG